>OHAE01002416.1_pt1 | contig 11425 bp, 9 predicted proteins | sample 1577061 | NCBI WGS metagenome assembly OHAE01 (sample SAMEA3541535, study PRJEB24748) | human gut metagenome | biome: human gut; feature: human-associated habitat; material: faeces | place: China | collected 2012
AAAAAGGTTGTAAAATTTGGAGGGTCATCTGCACGCTCCCCAGTACGCTTACCGCGGAACCGGCATGGATCTGGAGCTGCTGGACTGGCTGAACACCATCACTTTCCCACAGGAAGCCAAGTACGCTGACCTGTCCTATGCGAAAAAGGCTTACTCCATTTTCGTGGATGACTTAAAGCACAGCTTCACCACCAGAGCCTGCATTTTCGCCACCTTGCACCGTCCGGCAACGGAGCTTCTCATGGACATGCTGGAGGAAAGCGGTCTGACAACTATGGTTGGAAAAGTAAATATGGATCGCAATGGAGCACCGGAGCTTCAGGAGAAAAGCGCACAGGCTTCTGCACAGGATACACGCCAGTGGCTGGAAGAGATCAAGGGACGTTACGACCACACCTACCCGATCCTTACCCCACGTTTTACCCCATCCTGTACGGATGAGCTGATGACCGAGCTGGGAAAAATCCAGCGGGAATACCACATTCCAATTCAGTCTCATCTGTCTGAAAATTTCGGGGAAATTGCATGGGTAAAGGAGCTTTGTCCCACAAGCAGATTTTATGGGGATGCGTATGATATGTTTGGATTGTTTGGAACGAAACCTGCAGCAAATGAAGAAGTCTCCAATCCTGCTTCTGCAAGCAGCAATACATGCCCTACTATCATGGCCCACTGTGTTCATTCCACAGATGAGGAAATCCAGATGATCAAAGACCAGGGTGTTTACATCGCCCATTGCCCGGAATCCAACACCGACATTGCTTCCGGAATCGCTCCCATCCGCCGTTATCTTGACATGGGACTTCACGTAGGTCTTGGAACTGATGTTGCCGGTGGATTTTCCCTTTCCATGTTCCGCGCAATTGCCGATGCCATCCAGGTTTCCAAGCTCCGCTGGCGCCTGATGGACCAGACCCAGACCCCGGTTACTCTGGAAGAAGCCTTCTACATGGCTACGATCGGTGGTGGTTCCTTCTTCGGAAAAGTCGGCACCTTCGAAAAAGGCTATGAATTCGACGCCATGATTCTGGACGACAGCAATATCCGTCATCCCCAGGAAATCTCCATCCGTGACAGACTGGAAAGGCTTGTTTATCTGTCCGACGACCGCAATTTGGTTGGGAAATATGTGCAGGGACGGAAAGTAATTTAAAAAGCTAAAAAACCTCTAGTCAGGAAATCAATCTTCGACCAGAGGTTTTTCCTTTTGCTCATCGCTCGCATAAATTATTCTGTCCCCAGATACTCCCGTATCCGCGCCTCATTCATATTCTCCCCGATCACGATCACGACTTCCTGGCCTGCGGAAATGGGCCTTAGGGAAAATTCTTTACGGGTGGCGTTTAATTCCAGCCAGTTATTGTCGGCGGACACTTTCTGAGCGGAGCCCGAATTCATTTTTTCGTTTTCGGTTACCGCGGCAGCATTTTCTTCTAATTTCACAAAGCCCTTAATTCGGAAAACATCCCCACATTCCGGATCATCCAGAATCTGATGCGCTGCTTTCTCCAACTGTGTCTCGGAAATCTTCAGCTCCATAAAATACAATGACTGGAACCCTTCTTTCTCATCAAAACACTGTTTCTCGAAATCTTCCATCACATACCCACTGTTGAAAATCTTCTGAAAATCCTCATCTGTAAACTTTTCCCAATTCTTATTCAGTATCTCATTTTCCGTAAAACGTCGTTTGCATTTCACGCTTTCCAGTGCGCGATTCAGATGTTTCACAGTTCCACTAATCTCTTCCTCAGATGCCTCCTGGCTCTTGCTCAGAACAATACAACCTGCATCAGCCGCCTCTGAAGCCAGAATATACTCTGCCTGTGGCTGCAGCTTCTCCTCCAGTCTGGCATCCAGAATGGTAATCACATTTCCAATCTGATACCACTTATCCAACGGCTCTTCATAAAGGGCATCGAAAAACTCATCCACATCAAAAATCCCGGAAGGCTCAATGAGAACTCTGTCATATCCGCACATTCCCATTGCGATCAGCTTGGTCTTGAAACGTCTTCTGTGGCAGTCCGCATCACATCCACCTGAAACCATTTCCAGCTCGCAGTTCTCACCTTCCAGATCATGAAGCAGCATCATGTCCACATTCACTGCACCAAAATCATTCTCCAGAATTCCAATATTCTGCCCCTGACTCATCAGCCATGCAGCATATTTCTTTATGAAAGTCGTTTTTCCTGAACCAAGAAAACCTGTAATTAAATCTACCTTTACCACGGTATATCACCTCTTATTTTCTCAAAATTATTCTTACATTTTTAATAACAATAGGATTAAAACTGAGCAGGTACTCTTTTTTCAAGATATACCTGCTCCGTTATTTTTAACCGTTCAATCCATTTCATTTTCGCTCTGGTATTTGTTTGAAACAGGCTCTAGCGCCTATTTATCCAATAATGTCTCAAACTCCTCCTGCGGCATAGGCTTCGCAAAATAATATCCCTGGAAATAATCACAGCCGTAATTCTTCAGGAAGTCCGCCTGCTCCTTCGTCTCCACGCCTTCCGCAATCACCTTCAGATCCATTCGGGAAAGGTTCACACCGATATCTACATTCCGCTTGCCATCCCTCTAGCGTTTTTCCAGGAATCCATAAACGCTCTGGTAAACATAAGAATCCAACTTGGCAATATAACCGCTCTCTTCCAGGATCGGAATAAATTTCGCCGGGGAAATATTGCCGAACTCACAGCTGAACCATCTGGTCAGCGCCTCTGCCAGAACCACGTTTCCTGTCCAGGCATCATAAATCGGCTAATAAAAGACCTTGATCTCGCCATTCTGGATGGCATCGTCCAGATGAAGAAGAGCAATACTCCGCTGCTCGTAATCCTCCCGCATCTGCTCATTAAAAACAGCGTACGGCTGGACAAACTGGTTGGTAATACTGGACTTGGCAAGCTTGGCCCTGTCACTGAATCCGTTTCCATAATTTTCGCTTTTATCGTCATTTTTTTCACTTAGCCTAGCCATCTTCACGTCCCCCAACACATTCTCCAGAACCAGACATTTCCTTTCTTCCTCACATTCCTATACTGCTTATTCTACTATTGTTTTCTGGTTTTGAAAAGCAAATATTCCGTTTATTTTCCTTTTGCCGCAAGTAGCTCTTTCAAACGTGCAATTTCCTGCTGTTGAGCCTCGATTTCTTTTTTCTGCTCATCAATCCTGTTCTGCATCTGATCAACCATATAGTCCACTGTGTTCCGGTCTAATATACGCAACTCCTCTGAAAACATATCCATCACCCTTTCCACATTTAAGCAAATATAATACACATGCTCATACATAGCTTTAAAATCCGGATATTGTTTTATTAATTCAATTACCTTTTCCGGAGAATCTGCACTAAAAAATGTCAGCCATGCTTCAAGCCGATTACTGATATTTTTATTGTGCGTAATATTTTCAAAAATGTCAAGTGGGATAAAAATGAAGTTTTGAAGCAGAAAAATCGTTCGACAAATTATGCCATTAACTATTATGAAATTACAGCTCACTCCCAATGACCTTTACTAAAAAATGCCTTTAGGAGTGAGCTGCGCTGATTACAAATATAATATTTCAAACATAGTTTAGTAAATCCCTAAAACTCTGAATCCTCTTATCTGCTTTCTCATATCCGGCGGCGTCCCCGATTCCTACAGCCTGCATGCCTGCATTCTTAGCAGCATCAATTCCAGCATAAGCGTCTTCTACCACAAAACAGTCCTCCGGCTTCTCTCCCAGGAACTCTGCCGCTTTCAAAAATACCTCCGGATCCGGTTTGGACTTCGTGATATTCGTGCCATCGGAAATTGCATCAAATGCATCCAGCAGATCAACCTTTTCCAGTATAAATTTCGCATTCTTACTGGAAGAACCAAGTGCCAGCTTATAGCCTCTCTTATGCAATTCAGCGAGAGTTTCTCTTACCTCATCCGCTACATCTGCCGGTGTCATAGATGCAAGAAGCTCCCTGTATGTATGATTTTTGCTTTCCATCAGTTCTGCCTTTTTCTCCTGGGAAAGAGCCGGGCCTTCATATCTTTCCAGAATGATTTCCAGGCTTTCTGCCCTGCTTACACCGCGAAGACGGTTATTAATGGTTTCATCGAAATAGATTCCCATTTCATCTGCCATCTTTTTCCACGCCTGATAATGAAATTTATCTGTAAAAACAATAACACCATCCAAGTCAAAAATAAATGCTTTCATCTGTTTTCTCCAATCTATTATCTTACAACATCCAAATGCATAAGCTCCGCGGCCGCGCTTTGTACCATCTCCGGGTTAAATCCCAGAAAAAACATATACTGTAATTCATTCAGGCTTAAATTTAGGTTCTCTGGATCCTGGCTGTTGATCTTGTCCACTGCAAGTGGCAATTTACGCGCCAGGATTTCCATTGCACGGGGATCATTCTGCATTTCTTCCAGGCGGGAATTCATGGTGTACGCTTTTCTGTAGTCCCTGTTTGTTCTATAGCAGAATTCATAGATACCTGCAGAAAGCTGGATCTCCTCCTGCAAATTCTGTGGGTTTTCCTTACTTCCGTTTTCCTTTCCGTCAGTTCCGCTTCTTTCGTTTTCTCTCTTTTCATCCTTCAGTTCCGTAAACGATTTCATCTCCGCCACATCCGGCAGCACCGCCACCGCGCTGCAGCCAAAAGGAACCTCAAACCGAACTGTCACCGTGCCGTCTTCGTTTATTTTCCATGCAGAAGTATATTTTCCACTTACAGAATCATAGCTGTATGTGACATAGCCAAGCTTGTTATTTAACTGCGGTGCAAAACGAACCTTTTTAAATCCCGGCTCTGCTTCCTGGATTCCTGCCATGTAACGGTACACATATTCCATTACAGAGCCATAGGAATAATGGTTCAGGGAATTCATATCCGTTCCGCTGATGGTGCCATCATCCAGAATGGAATTCCATCTTTCCCAGATCGTGGTGGCTCCTAGATTTACACAATGCATCCAGCCAGGGAAGCCCTCCTGGAACAAAATATAGCTTGCTACATCTTCAAGTCCATTCTGGGCAAGTACCTGACAAAGCATGGTTGCGCCCACGAACCCGCCTTTAATTTTATAACAATCTTTTCTTAATCTCTCTTTTAATTCAGAAATAAGCTTATTTTTATCACGATATACACCAAAATTCAAGCACATAAGATATGCCGTCTGTGTATCTATCGCCAGTCTTCCATTTACAGCAAAGAACTCGTCCAGAATTGCGCCGCGGATTTTCTCAGCTTTCTCATGGTAGTACTCTGCTTCCAGCTTGTACCCCAGGATTTCTGCGGCTTCTGCCACTTTTCCTGTTGAAGCATAATAGTACAGGGATGCTACCAGTGCATCGTCTGTGCCACCCTTCATACTCTGTGGTGAGATGCCATCCTGGGCAAGCCAGTCTCCGAAATGGAAGCCGAAATTCCACAGATTCTGATTTCCATTTTGTTCCTCGCTTCGGATGATCCAGTCTACCCATTCTTTCATCATGGAATAATTCTGTCTTAATTCATCTTTATCCCCATAATGATGATACAGGACCATAGGAATAAAGGTTGCCACATCTCCCCATACACTGGAACCACCTGGAAGGCCTCCCAAGTTTGGAATAAAGTTTGGAATCGCACCGTTCTGTTTGCGCTGTTCAATATGCAGATCCTTTAAGAACTTCCGGTAAAAAGCCCTGGTATCCATGTTATAGCATGCAGTAGGTGCAAATACCTGTGCATCTCCTGTCCAGCCCAGTCTTTCATCACGCTGCGGACAATCCGTAGGCATGTCCAGGAAATTGGACTTTTGTCCCCACATACAGTTTTTTGCAAGACGATTCAACTGTGCAGAAGAAGAGTCAAAATATGTGGTTGTCTCCAGATCGGAATACACCACACATCCGCGAAATACAGACGGTTCTACTTCCCCAGGCCATCCAGTCACACGCACATAGCGGAAGCCAAAGAAGGTGAAATGAGGGCGTACCTTTTCCCTTCTGCCGTCCGAAATATACTCATATCTGGCCTTTGCCGTTCTATAGTTATCATTATAGAAATTGCCTTGCTGCAGCACTTCCCCGAAATCCAGAATAACTTTTGTTCCAGCTGGAAGGTTGGAATCAAATTCCACGAAGCCAACCATGTTCTGTCCCATATCCAGGACAATCTCACCGGCTTGTGTATGAATAATCTCCTGTACCGTAAGTGTCTCTTTCACCTTCACCGGAAGACTGTAACGCTCAGTAAGCTGGGAGGAAGTAAGGGAAATTTCTCCCATCAGGGTTCCCTGGTCTTTTTCAATGAGCCGTACTGGTTTTGCTGTATTTTCTTTTTCCTTCCACAGCTGTCGGTTCAGCACTTCCCCATCATAGAGATCGCTCATTTCAATATCGCTGCCCCGGTATGTCCAAGTCTCATCTGTGGCAACCACAGTCTCGCTGCCATCCTCATACCAGATATGAAGCTCTACAATAGCTGCAAATCTGGTTCCATAGCACTGGGATGCGCCTTCATATCCAAGTCTGCCTTTATACCACCCATTTCCGCAATAAATAGAAATCTGATTTTCCTGACCAATAAGCAGATGGTCGGTCACATCGTAGGTCTGATACTGGATTTTTTCCCGGTAATCATTGCAAAATGGAGCCAGGATATCTTCTCCGGCTTTTTTTCCGTTGATATAGGCTTCATATACACCTAAACCGGTTACATAGAGTCTGGCCTTCTGGATTCCCATTTCATTTTCTACAGCCGCATTTCCCAATGCACTATCTTCTGATATAGCTTTTTCTGATGCAGTTTTCTCTGACATTCCATTTCTAATCACTGCCTCTTGCGCACCAGTCAGACTTTTTACTTGAAAATTCTTCTCAAAAACAGGATGGAACTTATCTTCTTCCGCAGTGGAAATAAATTTACCAACCCATGCCGTTTTTCCTTTTCCTCTTTCGAAAAAGGTTGTTCCACATCCCTGATCACCAGCATCTCCTGTTACGGTAACACGGCAGTAATAACGAGTGTATGGCTCTACTCGAACCCCAACTTTCTCTCCTGTACAGTCCAGATTAGTTCCCTGTTTTTTCCAGATGCATTTGGAAAAATCCGCCTTATCACTTACCTCAATAAGAATATTCTCCGCCTTTTTGGATACGCGTTCCCGCACCTTCCAGGACAATTTCAGGTGATCCAGTTCAAAGCCAACCGGATTTTCGATGCCATTGATTTTTATGTCCTCAATTCTCATATACTATTTCCTCTTAATACGTTTCATACTTCCAGTACTATAAATCTGACATAGAACGTTACTATTCACCTTGCGCTTAGCAACGCTGTATGTCTTTCTAATAATTCTCTGTACTCTTCAGACTTCTTTTATTACATAAACTCAAATTCCATAAACTGCAGCGTTCCGGAGATCTCAAAGATGAAATACAACGGTTCCACAGCTTTTCCTGCCTTAAACGGAATTGTCACAGTCTGCCACTGGGACTCATTCTCTAACCGGATATCAGCTTCCCCTCTGAGCAATTCTCCGTTTTCATCCGCAGCTGCAAGAACCTTTCCTTCGGCACTTCCTCTTACGGTCATCTTCACACAAGAAAGTTCTTCCTCATAAGAAAAATACTTATATCCAACCTTCACATCCTGCTGCACATTTGCAATATAATGTGCCTCCCCATCCTGGAAAATATATGGGAACCGATCTCTCCTGCATTCACCATAATTTATTTTTCCATCATTCCCAGGGCATATCAGGTTACATGCAATAGCTGCCAGATATTTTCCTTTTCCTACAAGGGCACCAGCATTCAGTCCACAGCTAGTCATCTCCACCTGCTGGATTTTCCCATCTGCTCCAATGGTGATTTTCTCAGCGCATCCCTGTCTGGAACACTCAGTTCCATGTGTCTGGCGATGGTAAAAAATATACCACTGACCATTTACGCAAACCATTCCGCCATGGTTATTTCCCATCATATTTCTGGGAACTGCATTCCCCTGATATCCAATATCACCATTTGAAATAAGCGTTCCACCATAAGAAAAACCCCGGTTTGGATAGTCGCTGACTGCATAGCACAATTCATGGCTTAAATGGCTGGAATACACGAAGTAATACTTCTCTCCCACTTTTCTCATAGAAGAAGCCTCAAAGAATCCATGACCTTCGAACTCTGTGCCTTTCTCCAGCTTCTGTCCCGGAACCATCATTACCGGCTCTTCCTTCAAAGTAAGCATATCCGGCTCCAACTCTGCCACCATAGCTCCCGGGCTGATGCCCATTTCCTGTTTTTCTTCCACACCCATATCTGGTTTCTCCATATCAATTTCCGGGCAAAATCCGTAATACAGCCATACCTTTCCATCATCGTCCACCAGCACTGCCGGGTCAAAAGGAAGATATTCATTTAATTCTTTTCCATTTCTGATACTTTCTGGATAACGGATATGTCCATAGAATTCAAAAGGTCCGGCAGGTGAATCACTGACTGCCACTCCGATTTCCGGCACAAAAGTCACACAGTAATACAGATAATATCTTCCGTCCGGTCCCTTTGCCACATCCGGAGCCTGAAGAGCCCTTTCACCACCAGGATTTGACGGATCCTGGTCTTTCCTGTAGGAAACGCCTTCATATTTCCAGTCAGACAGATCTGAAACAGGCGCTGACCAGACTACATAATCCTGCATGCAGTATCTTTCACCTCCCGCAAGATCGTGGGAGCCATATACGTATAACCGGTCTCCAAACACATGAGATTCCCCATCCGGTACATATTCATTAAGTGGTAAATACGGGTTGTATGCCTGTTTCTTCACTATCTGTTATTTCCTTTCCTCTTGATTCATGATATAAATGACACATAACACTTTAAATGCACTCTAAAACACATTTGAAAAAACTTCTGCTATATATCACCATGTGAAGCATACAGATTGCGAAAATGTTTTTTCAAACACGCTCGAATCTTCTAAATACTTTGTATTTCGTCGATATCCCATCTCTTAATATCTTAGATATTCCTTTCCACAGAACGGATCCACCGGGCTTTTTCCTTTAAACTCAGACCGGCCCATTAATTTCTCCGCACATGCATCAATGACATAATCATTGTTGGAATAGCAGTTGATATACGTCTGAATCTGCGGTACATCAATGAGAGAATACGGATTTCCCATGCTTACATAAATAACCGGAACCTCTGCTGTAAACCATGGGCAGTTATCTCCATTTCCCCAGAAGGTGTACCACTGATAACGGTTGGTTACCTGATTTGAAGCATTCTCCATATTTCCTATATAAAGAACCAGATCGTATTTCTTGAGGAATCCTCCTACGGAAAAATCAGGTTCGGATGAGAAATCTTCTTTCTGATATACGGAAACTTCAAATCCCTCTTTTTCCAGAAGTGCTTTCCAACGCTCTGTAACTCTTGCACTGGATGGATAGTCACCAAGGATCTCCAGCAGGATTCTCTTTGTTTTTTCCGGTGAGATTGGCAGAACGTTTTCGTTATTCTTTACCAGTGTGACAGATTTATCTGCGCACTCATGTGCCCAGCTTTCGTAAACATCATTTCTCAGGATAGAAAGATCTTCTTTTGCTGGAACAAGCTCTGTTTTTGCCTTTTTATGCAGGCCAATTGCAGCCTTGGCTGCAAGGATCCTGGTAACTGCCTCATCCAATCTCTTCTCAGAAAGGATTCCGTTCTTATAGCCATTCAGCATGTACATATAATCTTCATGAAGATCTTTATTAAACAAGAACATATCACAGCCAGCTTCAATGGAATACGGAACAGCTTTCTCACGCTTCATTCCAACTGTAAATCCAAGCATACAGGTAGAATCTGTACTGATCAGTCCATTGAATCCAAGCTTACCGCGAAGCAGCCCCTGAAGAAGCTCTGGGCTTAAGGTTGCCGGAACCAGTTTATCCGGGAAATCCGGATTGAAATGTTTCTGGTAAGCTGGCTGGGCAATATGTCCTACCATAACGGTCAATGCCCCGTCATCAATCAGGCCTTTATAAATTTTTCCGTATGTTTCATCCCACTCTTCGCAGGAAAGATTATTTACACTTGTCAAAATATGCTGGTCTACTTCATCACAGCCATCTCCAGGGAAATGCTTGATGGAAACTGCTACATTTTCCTCATCCGCACCACGTTTGTATGCCAGACCGCATTTCAGGACAAACTCCGGATCCGCTCCATAGGTACGCACATTTGTAATCGGGTTTCTCCAGTTTCTGTCAATGTCCACTACCGGGGCAAATGCCCAGTTACAGCCTACTGCTTTTCCTTCGGAGCAGGAAATCTTGCCAAGACGGTATGCCTGCTCAGGATCACCAGTCGCAGCCACTTCCATCTGTTTTCCAAAAGAGGTTCCATCTACAGCGATTCCGTCACCGCCAGCTTCCAGGTTTGCAGCAATAAAAAGCGGGATTTTGCTGTGCTTCTGAAGCCATCTGTGACAAGCCTGCATTTCTTCACTTTCCCCACAGCGGTACAAAATACCGCCGATATGATGATCCAGCATTACGTGCTGCAAATAGCCAAGATCAGCAGAATAGCCGATAGGAACCATCAGCTGTCCGATTTTCTCTTCCAGAGTCATTGCTTTCTTTGTCTCTTCTACCCATTTCACCCCTTCATCATCCAGGTTAAATGGTACTGCCTTTATATCGATCATAATTTTTCATCCTTTTCTTTAATAATGGAAATTTACAAAAAAAGAACTGCTGCAAACAGAAGCTCGCTTATTCCGTCCGCATCTCCATTTGCAACAGTATCTCATTTCTTTTTTTATGCTCTTACTGCTTTTCTTTTTTCAAAGAAAGCTGCTATTCTTCCAGACTGGGAAGAGAATGTATAGAATCCCAGTACGAAGATTCCCATGATGATCTGCTGCCATCCGCCAGCTCCCAGGTTCAGACAGTTCAGACCATAATTCAGGATTTCCATTCCAATTGCTGCGATTGCGATTCCGATCACATCATTGCTTGCCAGTCCGATAAAGGTTCCCATAAATACCGGAACGATATAGGAAAACATGATGGAAGAAGTTGCAAGTCCGGATTGTGGTGTGACATCATTCTGTGAAATATAGACGATTGCTGCAAGTCCGATGATCAGTCCGGAGAAAATATAAGAAACAAATACGTTTTTATTTTCATTGATTCCGATATTTACACCGGCACTCTGATTGTTTGCAAGAATCTTTCCCCTGCGTCCGGAAGCTGTAAAGTAGGTATACACTACAAAAAGTATCATTGCCAGCACTGCCGGAAGAAGGACCAGCGGCATACGTCCCATTTGGGAAAGTGCAGGAGTGGAATAAAATCCGCGGATTCCCTGACCTCCAAATAACAGATATGTCAGAGACTCATATAAAAGTGTCATTCCAATGGTACAGATAATG
>OHAE01002419.1_pt1 | contig 11415 bp, 6 predicted proteins | sample 1577061 | NCBI WGS metagenome assembly OHAE01 (sample SAMEA3541535, study PRJEB24748) | human gut metagenome | biome: human gut; feature: human-associated habitat; material: faeces | place: China | collected 2012
AGAAAAGTGGTGCTAGGACAACAGTCCTAGCACCACTTTGTCTACAGTCTGAGAGGATTTGTGTGACAAATCCTCTCTTCTCTTTTTGATATATTCTTACTTATCCTGATACTCAAGTGCTGCACCAACAAATCCTTTAAATAACGGATGTGGATGGTTTGGACGGGATTTAAACTCCGGATGAGCCTGTGTGGCAACGAACCAAGGATGTTCCGGAATCTCTAACATTTCAACAATTCGTCCATCCGGTGAAAGTCCGGAAAGTTTCATGCCGTTTTTCTCTAAGTCATCACGATAGTAGTTGTTTACCTCATAGCGGTGGCGGTGTCTTTCATGAATTGTTTCTTCGCCGTATAGCGCATACGCTTTACTGTCTTTAGCGAGTACACAAGGGTAGGAACCAAGACGTAAGGTGCCGCCGATATCCTCAACACCATTCTGGTCTGGCATCAGGTGAATTACCGGATGCGTTGTAGATGGGTCTAATTCTGCACTGTGAGCGTCATTCCAGCCGACAACATTACGTGCAAATTCTACGATGGATAACTGCATACCAAGGCAGAGACCAAGGAATGGAATGTTATTTTCGCGTGCATACTGGATAGCATAAATTTTGCCATCAATACCGCGGTCACCAAAACCACCCGGTACTAAAACACCACTTACATCGCCTAAAAAATCAGCGACATTTTCAGGGGTTACATCTTCTGAATTTACCCATTTGATGTTTACCTGTGCATTGTGGGCGAAACCACCGTGCTTTAAGGATTCAACAACACTGATATAAGCATCATGCAAAGCAGTATATTTGCCGACGAGGGCAACGGTTACTTCTTTGTTTAAGTTCTTAATGGAATTTACCATGTCTTCCCAGCCTTTGATATCCGGTTCCGGACAATCCAAGTGAAGACATTTGCAGACGGTCTGTGCAAGGTTTTCCTTCTCCATGGCAAGAGGTACTTCATAAAGTGTTTCCACATCTAAGTTCTGGATAACCTGACTGTTTGGTACATTACAGAACAAAGAAATTTTGTCGCGGATTGCTTTATCGAGAGGAATCTCAGTACGGCATACAACGATATCCGGCTGGATTCCCATACCTTGAAGTTCTTTTACACTTGCCTGTGTTGGCTTGGATTTTAATTCCTGCGATGCCTTTAAATAAGGAACTAATGTAACGTGAATCAAAATCGCATTTTCATGTCCGACATCTAACTGGAACTGACGAATTGCCTCTAAAAATGGCTGGCTCTCGATATCACCAACCGTACCTCCGACTTCAATGATGGCAATCTGCGTTTCTTTTACACCATCGTTGCGGTAAAAACGGCTTTTCAATTCATTTGTAATATGAGGGATTACCTGTACGGTTCCACCACCGTAATCACCACGGCGCTCTTTGGAAAGAACCGACCAGTAAACTTTACCGGTTGTGACATTACTCTGTTTGGTGAGACTTTCGTCAATGAAACGCTCATAATGTCCCAAGTCCAAATCGGTTTCCGCACCGTCATCGGTGACGAATACTTCACCATGCTGAATTGGATTCATCGTACCCGGGTCAATATTGATATACGGGTCAAATTTCTGCATGGTTACTTTGTAGCCACGCATTTTCAACAATCGACCTAAAGAAGCGGCAGTAATTCCTTTTCCTAAACCGGAAACAACACCGCCAGTTACAAAAACGTACTTTACAGCCATTTTAATCTCCATTCCGGAGCCAACAGCTCCTTAATCTTTTTACAAATTTTATATTTAATGAAAATAAACAAACTTATTTCTAGTATACCCTTTTTACCAGTTTGTTTCAAGTGTCAAATTCACCAATCTTTCACATACTAACCATTGATTTATCATTTAAAATCTTTTATACTTATTAAAGTAACGATTCAGGATACGAAAGGACAAGATAGAATGGATTTTAATAATAATGAAAGAAATAATCAGGATCCGAACAAGCGCAAGAAAAACAAGACCAATCTCTTGATTTGTTTAATGGCGGCGCTGTTTGCAATTGGCTTGATTTTTTTCCTGAATTCCGAGATTCAAAGAAATACGGAAAAGGAAATCACGTATACAAAATTTATTGAAATGCTGAAAAAGGACCAGGTGAAAAAGGTTACATTTCAGTCGAATATGATTGTCATTGAGCCAAAGACGAAGGAAAAAGTGGCGATGCTTACGGTCACTTATTATACCGGGTATGTCAATGACGAGAAATTGGTGCAGGATTTGCTGAATAAATACGGAGTCGAGTTTACGGCGGAGATTCAGAGCAGTTCGGGAATTATGGACTTTTTGCTTTCTTATATTCTTCCGATTGCGGGACTTTGGATTCTCCTTTGGTTCTTTATGCGCTCAGCAACTAAGGGCGGCGGCATTATGGGCGGCGTCGGCAAGTCAAATGCGAAGATGTATGTAGAAAAAAAGACCGGTGTGACATTTAAGGATGTTGCCGGTGAAGAAGAGGCAAAAGAGTCACTGACGGAGTTAGTTGACTTTTTGAAAAATCCGGATAAATACAAAAAAATTGGTGCGAGACTTCCGAAAGGTGCGCTGCTTGTCGGACCTCCGGGAACCGGTAAGACACTGCTTGCGAAGGCACTTGCAGGAGAAGCAGGTGTTCCGTTCTTTTCCCTGTCCGGGTCCGATTTTGTGGAAATGTTTGTTGGTGTCGGTGCGTCACGTGTAAGAGATTTGTTTAAGCAGGCGACATCGATGGCACCTTGTATTATTTTTATTGATGAGATTGATGCGATTGGTAAAAGCCGTGACAGCCAGTATGGCGGGGGCAATGATGAGCGTGAGCAGACGCTGAATCAGCTGTTGTCGGAGATGGATGGTTTTGATTCCTCGAAAGGAATTATCATTCTTGGTGCGACAAACCGTCCGGAAGTGCTTGATAAGGCATTACTTCGTCCGGGACGTTTTGACCGCCGGATTATTGTGGAAAAACCGGATTTGAAAGGCCGTGTGGATGTATTAAAGGTTCATTCGCATGATGTGCTTATGGATGATACGGTAGATTTGGAAGAAATTGCGTTGGCAACTTCCGGTGCCGTTGGTGCGGACCTTGCCAATATGGTTAATGAGGCTGCTATTATGGCAGTAAAAGATGGCAGACAGGTTGTAAGCCAGAAGGATTTGTTTGAGGCGGTTGAAGTGGTGCTTGCCGGAAAAGAGAAAAAAGACCGTATTCTTGGCGAGGAAGAAAAGAAGATTGTTGCTTACCATGAGATTGGACATGCGCTTGTGGCAACCAATTTGAAACATGCGGAGCCGGTACAGAAAATTACGATTGTACCGCGTACAATGGGAGCACTCGGCTATGTGATGCAGGTGCCGGAAGAAGAAAAATATCTGATGAAGAAGGAAGAGCTGATTTCAGAGATTGTTACACTTATGGGGGGGCGTGCGGCAGAGCAGGTTAAGTTTGATGATATTACGACCGGAGCGTCGAATGATATTGAGAAGGCAACGTCAATTGCACGTTCGATGGTAACGCAGTACGGTATGAGCAGTAAGTTTGGCATGATGGGCTTAGAGACGATTCAGAGCCGTTATCTGGATGGCAGACCGGTGCTTAACTGCGGCGAGGTGACGGAGAGCCAGATTGATGAAGAAGTCATGGCAATTTTGAATGACAGTTACAAAAAGGCAGTGGAATGTATCGAGACAAACCAGACGGTTATGGATAAACTGGCAGAGCATTTGATTGAAAAAGAAACGATTACCGGAAAAGAGTTCGTTGCGATTTACGAAGAAATTACCGGTGAAAAGTTAAAGAGAAGCGGCGAGGAAAAACAGAAAGAAGAAGTAAAAGAACTCCCGCAGAATGAGGAAGAGTAATGGCTTACGAATTGTTAGTGCTGGATGTTGATGGAACATTGGTTAATACGAAAAAAGAAATTACAGAGCGAACAAAAGAGGCTTTGTGGGAATGTCAGGAACAGGGTATCAAGGTTGCAATTGCTTCCGGGCGGTGCACAGAGGGCATCCGCCATCAGGCAAAAGCGATTGGACTTGACCGGTTCGGCGGCTATGTTATTTCGTTTAACGGTGGACGCATTACAAATTTTGCAACCGGTGAAGTGATATATGATATTACACTGTCGGATGGGATGATTCATGAATTGTATGATTATTCAAAAAAAGAGCATACCGGAATATTAACGTATGATGCCGGGAAAATCGTGGCGCACAGTGACACGGATCCGTATATTACAATTGATGCAAAAGGCTGTGATATTCCTATTTGGGTACCGGAAGATTTTCACCGGGATGTGAAGTTTGCGGGTAATAAATGCATTTTGACCGGGGACCCTGCGCATTTGGAAAAACTGGAGAAGAAGGCGGCAAAAGATTTTGAGGGCCGTCTTTCGGTTTACCGCTCCGAAGGATTTTATCTGGAAATGATGCCTCTTGGCGTGGATAAGGCATACGGTGTGGCAAAACTGTTAGAACGTCTTGGCTACCGCCGCAGCCAGATGGTGTGCTGTGGGGATGGATTTAATGATTTGCCGATGATTGAATATGCCGGATTTGGCGTGGCTATGGCAAATGCACCGGAACAATTGAAAGAAAAAGCGGATTATGTTGCACCGTCCTGTGACGAAGATGGACTGGTGGATGTGATTACGCGTTTTATAAAGGACTGGTAAATGTGTTTAATCTGGAAGAGGAATTGAAAAAACTGCCCGGTAAGCCGGGCGTGTATCTCATGCATGACAAAACGGATGAGATTATTTATGTGGGAAAGGCAATTAGTCTAAAAAACAGAGTACGCCAGTATTTTCAGAAGAGCCGTCATGTGACGCCTAAAATACAGCGGATGATTGACCGTATTGCGTGGTTTGAGTATATTGTGACGGACAGCGAACTGGAAGCATTGGTGTTAGAGTGCAATCTGATTAAGGAACATTCCCCACGGTATAATACAATGTTAAAGGATGGCAAGAGCTATCCTTTCTTAAAAGCGACGGTTTCAGAAGCCTACCCAAGGCTTCTTTTTGCGCGTCAGATGAAACGGGATGGCTGTAAGTATTTTGGACCGTTTACAAGTGGCAAGGCGATTCGTGATACAATTGAACTGGTGAATCAGTTGTTTCATCTGCGAAACTGCCACCGTGTGCTGCCACGTGATATAGGAAAAGAAAGACCTTGTCTGTATCATCAGATTGGGCAGTGTCCGGCACCGTGCCAAGGACATGTGAAAAAGGAGGAGTACCGGGCAGATTTTGAGCGCGCCCTGAAGTTTTTGCTGGGGGATACCAAATCGGTATTGAAGGAACTTGAGGAGAAAATGCAGCGTGCGGCAGCAGAGATGAATTTTGAGGAGGCTGCCACATACCGTGATTTGATACAGAGTGTCCGTCAGGTGACAGAACGGCAAAAAATTACATCAGAGGATTTTGAAGACCGTGACATCGTGGCGATGGCGCGCGGGAAAGAGGATGCAGTAGTGCAGGTGTTTTTTATCCGCGGCGGAAAAATGCTAGGGAGAGAGCATTACTATCTGACCGGAACAAATGAGGAGACAGAAGGGGCTGTTTTGTCTGCTTTCATTAAACAGATGTATGCCGGAACGCCGTATATTCCGAAAGAAATCTGGTTAGAGCAGGAAGTGGAAGATGCAGATGCTATCCTTGAGTGGCTTTCGGCAAAACGCGGACATAAGGTGTATTTCCGCTATCCACAGCGCGGTCAGAAAGAGCGCATGCTTGAGTTGGCGAAGAAAAATGCCCGGATGGTGCTTCAAAAGGACGTTGAGAAGTTACAGAGAGAGCGGGCGAGGACGAAAGGTGCGATGGAGGAAATCGAAGGCTTGCTTGGTATTTCCGGACTCAGCCGTGTGGAATCCTATGATATTTCAAATATCAATGGTTTTGAGACGGTTGGTTCAATGGTTGTGTTTGAAGAGGGAAAAGCGAAAAAGAATGATTACCGTAAATTTCGTATCCGTTCCGTGAGCGGGCCGGATGATTATGGTGCTATGCGGGAAATGCTGACGAGACGTTTTGAACACAGCAAACGGGAAGGTTTGTCGGAGATGGATTCTTTCCGCAATCTGCCGGATATTATTTTTATGGATGGTGGAAAAGGCCAGGTAAATATTGCAGAAGAAGTATTGTTAAAATTAGATATAACAATACCGGTCTGCGGCATGGTAAAGGATGACCACCATAGGACGCGCGGGCTGTATTTTAAGAATGAAGAAATTCCAATTGATACACACGGTGAGGGATTTCGCCTGATTACGAGAGTGCAGGATGAAACACACCGTTTTGCGATTGAGTATCATAAGCAGATTCGAAGTAAGACGCAGGTTCATTCGATTCTTGATGATATTCCGATGATTGGTGCCACAAGGCGTAAAGCGCTGATGCGGACCTATCAGTCATTAGCTGAGATTCAGAAAGCAGATGTGGAAGAACTGATGGAGATTCCGGAAATGAATCGCCAGGCTGCGGAATCGGTTGTTCAGTTTTTTGCAGCGAAACAGAGAGAAGGTGAAAGAGATGACAAATCTGAATGAAAAAAAAGCGGCAGATGATTTTCTGCCAATGAGTAAAAAAGCAATGAAACGGCGGGGGTGGAGCCGGTGCGATTTTGTATTTGTCATTGGGGACGCTTATGTGGACCACTCTTCTTTCGGACCGGCAATTATCAGCAGACATTTGGAGGCAAATGGTTATAAAGTTGGAATTATTTCGCAGCCGGATTGGAAAGACGATGCAAGTATCACAAAATTGGGTGAGCCACGCCTTGCTTTTTTAGTGTGTGCAGGAAATATGGATTCCATGGTAAACCATTATACGGTGGCGAAAAAGAGACGAAAAACGGATGCGTATACGCCGGGCGGCGTGATGGGGAAACGCCCGGATTATGCAACCGTTGTGTACTCGAATCTGATTCGCAGAACGTATAAACATACGCCGATTATTCTTGGTGGAATCGAGGCGAGCTTACGGCGGCTGGCGCATTACGATTACTGGTCGGATAAGGTGAAACGATCGATTTTACTGGATTCCGGTGCGGATATGATTTCATATGGCATGGGAGAACACAGTATACTTGAAATTGCAGAGGCGTTAGACGCCGGTATTTCAATTCATGATATCACGTATGTTGCGGGAACTGTGTACCGTACAAAAGAAGGGGAATTGAGTGCGTATGAGCCGATTTCTCTTCCTGCGTTTGAAGAAGTTAGTACGGATAAGAAAAAATACGCACAAAGTTTTTATGTGCAATATGAAAATACTGATGCATTTACGGCAAAACCGTTAGTTGAAGCATATCCGAATAAAGTGTTGGTTGTGCAGAATCCACCGGCAAAGCCACTTACTACGCAGGAAATGGATGATATTTATGCCTATCCTTATGTGGGAACGTATCATCCATCCTATGAGGCAGCAGGCGGTGTTCCGGCAATTTCCGAGATTCAGTTTAGTCTGACAAGCTGCCGTGGATGTTTTGGCGGCTGTAATTTCTGTGCCCTCACATTTCATCAGGGAAGAATTGTTCAGGTCAGAAGCCATGAGTCGATTTTGGAAGAAGCAAAAGGGATGACTGTTAAAACCGGATTTAAGGGATATATACACGATGTGGGAGGACCGACAGCAAATTTCAGAAGACCCTCGTGTGACAAGCAGCTTGAAAAAGGTGTCTGCCAGATGAAGCAATGTTTGTTCCCCAAACCGTGTCCGAATCTGAAAGTTGACCATAAGGATTATGTTTCACTGCTTCGGAAACTGAAGCGTTTGCCGGGAGTTAAGAAAGTATTTGTCCGTTCCGGAATCCGGTTTGATTATGTGATGCAGGAAACGGATGATACGTTTCTTAGTGAACTTTGCAGAGACCATATCAGCGGGCAGCTTAGAGTGGCGCCGGAACATGTTTCTAATAATGTTTTGCGGGCGATGGGAAAGCCACCGCATGCGGTCTATGAAAAGTTTTGCAAACGCTATGAAAAAGTAAATAAAAGGACGGGGAAGAAACAGTATGTAGTTCCTTATTTTATGTCTTCTCACCCGGGTTCGACGCTAAAGGATGCGATTGAACTGGCGGAATATATTAGAGACCTCGGATACATGCCGGAGCAGGTGCAGGATTTTTATCCGACGCCATCAACGATTTCGACCTGCATGTATTATACGGGACTTGATCCTCGTACGATGGAGCCGATTTATGTGCCGAAATCTTCCCATGAAAAGGCTATGCAGCGAGCATTAATTCAATACCGGGAGCCTAAAAATTATGATTTAGTAAAAGAGGCCCTGCTCAAGGCAGGGCGGAATGATTTAATTGGATTTGATAAAAAATGTCTGATTCCTCCGAGAAAGCGTAAGCGCCGTTAGTTGTGGATTTTACACGTGGAGCCTACGAGATAGCGGGGAATGCTTAACGATGAGTCTGCGGTTTGCGTGGACTCATTTTTTTGCAGGTAAACGGCTGTATAAATCTGTGAGGATGGGCAGCCGTCGCCGGCAAGATGTCCGGAGGCTTTGCAGATTTTGCAACGCACATGGCAGTCGCATTTCTCCTTTGGTACGGACTCTTTATCAAAGTATTCTTTTTTTATGCAGGAGCCGCCAACAGCCTTGTCGCAAATACCGTTGATTGCAAGTTTTCCGCATTTTGTACAAATAACAGCGGTTGTGATAGAGTCCGGTTTCTTGAATGAAACTTTTGTGTAATTTTGATTTAACTTCTCCATCGTGTCACGCCACAAATCTTTCTGATAGGTAAGAGATGTTTGCTTTTGCCCGGAATCATAACCGCCCCAGATGCCGGCTGTGAGATACGGTGTGTAGCCGACAAACCACAAGTCACGGTTGCCGGTGGAAGTACCGGTTTTTCCTGCCTGTGGCATATTGATTTTTTTGAATTTTAAGCGGCTGCCGGTTCCTTTTGAAATGACGTCTTCCATTGCACTGGTAAGGAGCCATGCAGTCGATTCTTTCATGACCTGTTTGGTATCCGTATTCGTTGTGTTGTCGAGTAACACATTTCCGTCATGGTCGACAATTTTTGTATAAAAGAAGGCGGGATGATAAAGTCCCTGATTGGCAATGGTAGCAAAGCCGTTCGTTAATTCTAAGTTGGTAACGCCTTTAGTCAATCCTCCAAGAGCAAGTGGGAGAGAAATATCCGTATAGGTGTTTCCATCCTGACTGGTATAGTTGTCAACCAAAGTAGTAAAACCTAAATTTAATAAATAATCATATCCGGTTTTAGGACTTACATCCTTCAATGTTTTGACGGCAACTACATTCATGGATTGCGCCATTGCTTCACGCAGGGAAGTAAGTCCGCGGTAGGAGTTTCCGTACCAGTTTTTCACTTTCCGTTTTGTACCCGGATAGTAATAAGGGGCGTCATCCTGTACGGTTGCCAGCGTCATGCCGGCAGTGTCAAGTGCCGGCAGGTATGTCGATAAAATCTTAAAGGTTGAGCCGGGCTGGCGCACCGAATCCGTTGCACGGTTCAGTGTGCGGCTTGCGTTTTTATCACCGCGACCGCCGACAAGCGCTTTTACGGCACCGGTATGCTGGTCGATTACAACAAAGGAGGACTGCGGTTCAATTACGAGGTCAATCGTCTCAGACTGCACGGTATCATCTTTCGTCAGCATAGCAGCTCGGAACTGCTTGATTTGTTTTCTGGCAGTGGATTTCTTTTTATATAATCCGGATATAACTTCCTTCTTTCTACTTTTAAACCATTTCTTCATATCGGAAAAGGAATAGGTAATCTGCGTTCCGTCCTTGTGCGTAACAATCAATTGATAAGTTAGTTCATATCGAGAGTTCGCAGGATAATATTTTTTGTTGTTCATCATTGAATCGACGGTTTTTTGCATAGATTTGTCCTGCGTGCTGTAAATCGTCAGGCCGCGGCTGTACAGTGCGTTATAAGCCTGCGTTTCCGTGTAGCCGCATTTGGCTTTCAAATCCTGAATTACCTGCTCGATCAAAGCATCGGTAAAATACGAGGTAATGGAAGAACTTGAAAATGTTTGTTTGTTCACTTTTTGGATGCGGTCATAAACCGGGTCACGGAGAGTATCGGTGTATTCTTTACTGGAAATATATCCCTGATTTTTCATATAGGTCAAAACAGTTGTGCGTTTCTGACTGTTTTTCGCCGGATGGGAAATCGGATTGTACGCTGATGGGTTTTGCGTAATGCCGGCAAGAACCGCACACTCGGAAAGGGTGAGGTCAGAAACATTTTTATTAAAATATCGTTTGGATGCTGCCTGTACACCAAGTGTATTTTGCCCGAGGTTAATGGTATTTAAGTAATACTCGAGAATTTGGTTTTTACTGTATTTTTTTTCGGTCTGCAAAGCAAGAAACTGCTCCTGCAGCTTACGCTTTATTTTTTCAAAGAGTGTATTTTCCTCGCCGCCCTCAAATACCTGGTTTTTCAATAACTGCTGTGTAATCGTACTGGCACCTTGTGTAAAATCGCCCTTATTTTTTATGCCAATAGTCAGTGCACGCAAAACGCCCTGTGTATCCACGCCGTTATGCTTACGGAAACGCTCGTCCTCAATGGCAATAAAGGCATTTTGAAGATTTTCAGGAATTTTATCCAATGTAACATATTCACGGTTGGCATCTTTCCCGACTAAGGACTGAATCGGATTTCCCTCACTGTCCACAATTGTCGTTGTATAGCCCTTTGGAACAATCTGGATAGAGTTCACATCCGGTGTCGAAGATAAAATGCTTGTATACATTCCAATCAGGAAACTTCCGGCAAAAAGGCTGACAAAAATAAGTCCGATGAGAGTAAGACGGATTCCTATAAGCTGTAATTTGTGCAGACGGTGAGTGGCTGCGGATTCAAGCTGATGTTTTCGATTCTGGATTCCCTTATGACTAAAATTCATGCGCGGTCCTTTCCTTCCTGAATGTTTCCTTTTCTTTTTAGTATAACAAAAACTCTTGAAAAGGGAAAGGGCAATTACTATAATAGTAAGGAGTAGGAACGAAGTAAGAGAAAGGAACGAAACGGATGGAAACAGCATCTAAGATACTCTACGAAGGTGGACAAGGGGAAATTATAGAAAAGAAATCCCGTTTTATTGCGAATATTTTTCCGGTCACAACGGAAGAAGAAGCACTTGAAAAAATTACCGCGATGCGGAAAAAATATTATGATGCCAGACATAACTGCTTTGCCTATATTTTAGGTGAAAATAAGGATACGGTGCGCTGCAGCGATGACGGGGAACCATCAGGAACGGCCGGCAGCTTATCCTTTGGTTTTAAGAATACCAGCTGATTTTCATATTTTGTGCTAAAGGTAATTTTAAATACTTCATCTGTATCACTTTGGATATAATAAATCGTATTACCATCCACATTCACTGTTTGTACATTCTTAACATTTATTGTGGCA
>OHAE01002438.1_pt1 | contig 11322 bp, 10 predicted proteins | sample 1577061 | NCBI WGS metagenome assembly OHAE01 (sample SAMEA3541535, study PRJEB24748) | human gut metagenome | biome: human gut; feature: human-associated habitat; material: faeces | place: China | collected 2012
GTAAAGATCGGCTACGACCAGCACAGCAGCGATAAGGGCAACCACGTGTGAAAAAGACAGATTATGGACAAAATGAATCTATTGCTGTCTTTGGACATGATCCTCGTCTTTATCAAACAACTGTTAAAGAGTTTATTAAAGATGATAAAGGAAATGTAAAACAAGTCGTTATTGTCTCACTTGAATCAAAACAAGTAGAAGGTCGCATGCAAATGGTTCCTGTTAAAGGAAGCGAAAAAACATTAGATGCAGATATTGTTTTAATTGCTGCAGGATTTGTAGGCTGCGAAGATTATGTTGCTAAAGCTTTTGATGTAAAACTTACACCAAGAGGAAATGTGGCAGATGAAAATTACCAAACAAATCAAAAACAATTGTATGTTGCTGGTGATATGCGTAGAGGTCAATCTTTAGTTGTTTGGGCAATTAGAGAAGGACGTGAAGTGGCACGTGCAGTTGATGAAGATTTAATGGGGTATTCTAATTTATAGGATATCAAAATATACTCACAATCATTGATAGAAAACCTTGGGATATTCTCGAGGGCTAAAAGTTAGAGAATATTCTCTGGCTTTTTTTGTAAATATTATTTACAATGATTACTTTTATAAGCTGATTTTTGTAAATGTTGGTTTAAATGATAAGAGAATATTTTATAGATTTATAACCTTATGGTATAATGATAAAAAAGAAGACGGAGGTAGTATATGGCTTTACAAAAAGACTTTTTATGGGGTGGAGCGTTAGCTGCTCATCAATTTGAAGGAGGAGTATTAAATACTTCTAAAGGATATTCTGTAGCGGATGTTATGACAGCAGGAGCACATGGTGTACCTAGAGAAATCACTGATGGTGTAGTAGAAGGTAAATATTATCCTAATCATGTAGGAATTGATTTTTATGGACATTATAAAGAAGATATCGCTATGTTTGCGGATATGGGATTTAAATGTTTTAGAACATCAATTGCATGGACAAGAATTTTCCCATTAGGTGATGAGGATGAACCTAATGAAGAAGGATTACAATTCTATGATGATGTTTTTGATGAATTATTAAAATATGGTATTGAACCTGTTATTACATTATCACATTTTGAAATGCCTTATCATTTAGCTAAAGAATACGGTGGATTTATGAACCGTAAAACAATTGATTTCTTTGTTAAATTTGCAGAAGTATGTTTCAAAAGATATAAAAACAAAGTTAAATATTGGATGACTTTCAATGAAATCAATAACCAAATGAACTTTAAAAACGATATCTTTGGTTGGACAAACAGTGGAGCTCATTTTGGAAACTATGATAATCCAGAAGAAGCAATGTATATCTGTGGACATCATACGTTAGTAGCATCTGCTAAAGCAGTAAAAATTGGTAAAGAAATCAATCCTGATTTCAAAATTGGAAATATGATTGCAATGGTTCCAATTTATCCATTTAGTTGTCGTCCAGCTGATCAAGTATTAGCACAACAACAAATGCATAATCGTTTCTTCTTCTGCGATGTACAATGCCGTGGACATTATCCTGCTTATGCTTTAAAAATGTTTGAAAGAAAAGGATTCAATATTGATATCACTGAAGAAGATAAAAAAGCATTAGCTGAAGGTACTGTTGATTATATTGGCTTTAGTTATTATATGACAAATGTTGTAGATTCAACAGTCACAAAAGATGTTTCAAAATCAACAGATGGTTCAAGTGAACATTCAGTTAAAAACCCATATATTAAAGAATCAGATTGGGGATGGGCTATTGATCCAGAAGGATTAAGATATGCATTAAATATGTTCTATGAAAGATATGAAAAACCATTATTTATTGTAGAAAATGGTTTTGGAGCAATTGATGTTAAAGAAGAAGATGGTTCATGCCATGATCCATATCGTATTGATTACTTAAGAGCTCATATCGAAGAAATGAAAAAAGCTGTTGAAGAAGATGGTGTTGATTTAATGGGATACACTCCTTGGGGATGTATTGACTGTGTTTCATTTACAACAGGTGAAATGAAAAAACGTTACGGATTTATCTATGTAGATAGAGATAATGAAGGTAATGGAACATTAGAAAGAAGCAAAAAAGATTCTTATGATTGGTATAAGAAAGTTATTGCTTCTAATGGAGAAGATCTAACTGACTAATAATTAAGTATTTTAAAAAGAAGTTTAACTTTGTTAAGCTTCTTTTTCTACTATTATAAAGCAAAAAATTACGAATTATTGCTTCGTAATTTTTTAGTAATATTTTAATTATTTTGTTATAGATTTTTTATTTTTATTGTGAATATACTCAGCCATTACAGCCATACTAATACTTCCTGTTACAACATATAAATAAACATAGTTTGTATCGCCTGTTTTAACTGCACTTGTTTTTTTAACAGGTTCATTTTTTATCGTATTTTCTACAGGTGTTTTTATTTCATCATTTAAAGATTGTTTAGCTGTCCATTGCCATAAATGTTCTCCATTATTTGCTGGCTCATTTTTAGCTGTATGAATCCAAGAACTATGTCCACCTGTTTCATATGTAGTTAATATAGCACCTTTATCTTTTAATAAAGTATAAACTCTTAATGCACTTTCTTCGTATTTAACTGTTGTATCATCTTTAGCTTGAATAACCCATGTTGGTATATTAATTGATTTTATCTCTTCATCTGTAATTATTCTACCTTCACCATATGTCTTTATGTTTTGTTGATCAATAGCTGGACATGTTGATACTACTGCAGCAAATAAATTTGGATTATGTACAACCATATCTAATGCCATATATCCTCCTGCTGAACATCCATAAGAATATATTCTATTTGAATCAATATTATTATTTTTTATAATATTATTAATCAATTTTGTTGCATCATCAATATTTTCTGACCATTCATGTGGAGTTTGAGGTGCCAATACATATGCTCCATTAAAAATATTTTGTGCTTCATCGCTTGCTAAAGCAACAGCTCCTCTATTTGCTTTTAATTGAGAAAGATTATTATAGTGCAATCCTCTAAATCCAGATTCTCCACCTCCATGAAACCATACTATAAGTGGGTGTTTATTCCCATCATTTGCATTATTAGGTGTATAAAATTGATATTTTAACCCATTTGATTCACCTGCGCTAAATTTATCAATTTCTTCATTTATGATTTTTTCATTTTGTAAAAATTGAATATTACTTAATTCACTTCCATCTTTTAATGGTAACCCCTTATTCAAAGTAATTTCATACTTTATATTCAATAAAGAATTACATCCTTTTAACGTTGAGAAATTTGCTGTAAAATCTAATGTGTTTTTCCCTTTTGTTTCTTTATTGGTCACTAAGTGTAAAATAATATTTCCATTTTTTTCTTCTACACTTTCAATTTCTCTTTCTTCATCATATAATCCACAATGTTGTAAACCAGATTGAGAATTAGGACCAAAAAATTCATTTTCAAGTTGACTAGAATATACTGTTGTTCCTGTTGCATGAACTTTAAACATATCTTTTGTTATCTTACTATGATCAATTTCTAGATTAGATGTTTTCAAAACAACAGAATCTATAGCTTCTCCATCATCATAAACTATAGAATGTAAATCAAAATTAACGTTTTGTCCATCTAATGCATAAACTGGAATAACTGCAAAAGAGAACAACAACATCATACTAAATAAATAAGTTGTAATTTTTTTCATGATACCCTTCCTTTCTATATTTAAAATATATAGAAAATAATAGATAAATTATATTTATTTAGTGACTTTATCGTCATTAATATGTGACTTTCTATATTGTCCTGGTGTCAATTTAAATATTTTTTTAAAAGAATTAATGTATTGTGTTTCGTTAGAAAATCCTGTATTAAACGCAATATCAGTAATTGTTTTGTTATTCAATTCTAACTCAATTAGCGATTTATTTAATCTATATTGAGTTAAATAATCTTTAAATGACATACCTATTTCTTTTTTAAAAAATCTTGAAAAATACTCTCTAGAATATCCAAAACGTTTTGCTACCTCATATACAAGCAATTCTTCATTATAGTGGTTATTAACATATTCTAATATATCTCTTGTCTTTTCTGTTTTAATCATTTTACGTTCATTTTTACAATTTTCGTATAAAAAAATTAACATTTCCAGTGTCACCATTAATATGTTCATATATTTGGTAGATTGATCACTTATATAAAAGCTATAAATATCTATCATATATTTTGTTATTTTCTTATTTAAAAACGGCTCGTCAATATTGAAATATATATTCTTAATATCAGGTATCATTTTCTTTAAAAATTCGTAATTTATATGCATTGTATATCCTACAATTTTTTCATCAAATTCTTTATATTGAGGTATAGAATAATGAATTTCTTCACAATTTGATATATTCACTTCATTCTTATAACGAATCCTTTTCATCCCATCATTAAAAAAAATAACTTTTCCTTCAAACACTATTGATAATTCTAAAGACCTATGCCAATGTGCTGTACAAATTTTACATAGGCTTTTTTTATGAGGATAAATACTTATAGGTAAATTATTCATTGTTTTTGTTATTTCATAATATATTTTTTGCATTTTCCCTCCGACTTAAAAATCAATCAATTGAGTTATTATTTTTTAATAGCATTTTTTATATGTCTTAAATTTAAAATTTTCTAAAACGCTTATTACACGCCCTATGTAGAAAGCTGAAAATACAGTTCCTATACCAACACCATAAATAGAACTATGACAAATAAGACAAATAATGATTGTTGCTAGAATCATACTAATATCAAAGATGTTCTTACATAAAGAATAAGGTCTATGGAAAACTTCTGAAATACTTAATACCAAACCATCAACAGGTGTCATAATTAAATTTCCTTTAATCATAAAATACACACCTATTGCACAACACGTATTCCCTATTAATAACACAAGGATTTGTGTATAAAGATTCAAATTTATTGTAGGTATTATGTATTGATATAAATCTACCAAAAAACCAAAAATAAAAGAAAACGGAATTTCTAAAATAAACTTCATACTGATTTTTCTTTCAAGAATCATTTGAATACAAACGAAGATTAAATAAAAAACAATATTTGCTTGTCCAAATGTTAGAAAGGTTAAAAAACTTACCGCATAAGGAAGTGTACTAAAGGCCCCTACTCCTAAATCAGATAATGTATTACATGTAATCCCTAAAACTAATATATTCATTCCTAATAAATAATATAAATATCTTTTCATATCATCCCTCTTTTCATTCTTATTTTATAAACCTCTTTAATAACTTTCCAATATTATTATTTCATATTATAATAACTATAAGTTATGAGGTGATTTTATGAATATTAGACAACTTCAATATTTTGTTGATTTAAGTGAAACACTTAATTTTACAAAAACAGCTCAAAATTTTTATATTAGTCAAACAGCTATTACTAAACAAATTCAGTGTTTAGAAGGTGATTTAGATATTCCTTTATTTCATCGGTCAAAGAAATCTGTTTCTCTTACAAGTGAAGGACAAGCATACTTGCCATATGCCAAGAAAATATTAGAGGATATTGATTTAAGTTATAAAGTCATAGAAGAATATCGAAGGGGAAAGCGTTGTACTTTTTCTATTGGTTTTATTAAATCATTAGATGATGAATTACTTTTAAACTTATTACAAAAAATAAAAGAAAATTACCCTTTGATTCATCTACAATATCAAGCTTATTCACGTTTAGAACTATTACATTTATTTAAAGAAAGAAAACTAGATGCGATTATTACTTTTGAATATCCTGAAATAAAAGATGAAAATCATCTTTTATTAAAAAAAGGTCATTTAAGAAAATATTACCATCAAGATTGTTCTCTAAATAATTTAAAACTTATCTATGATGTAAGACAAGAATCGCTAGAAAACTATGAAATCGAACAAACACTTTTAAAAGTATGTTTAAAAGAAGGATATGCTATTTTACATGATTTTATCGAATCAAATCAGTATTCTAAATATCTTCAATATCAAGATTTAGATATTTCCTCTCCCATTTCCTTCTACTACCATTTAAATTCTACGAATAAAATCTTACAAAACATTATTCAGCTAATAGAAAAAGGATAGCCTCGCTATCCTTCTATATTTGTTATAAATTCTATTTCTTGATCACATTCAAAATATTGTTCAGTTTCTTCAACAATTTCTTTTCTTAAACCAATTAAACCAATTAAGTTTGGAATTGCCATACAACCATTAACAATATCCGCTAAAACAAAGATAAATTCCAAAGACATAAATGGTCCAATTGTAATAAATGTAATAAAAACAATTTTATAAATCTTTACAGCTTTTAATCCTTTAAGATAATACATACATCTTTCACCATAATAATTCCATCCAATAATTGTTGTAAAGGCAAAGAATACAAGACCAATATTGACAATATATTTACCAATTAATGGAATAAATAGTCCCACTGAAAATGCATGTGTTGTCATAGCTGCACCATCTAATCCTGTTGTATAAGATTGTGTCAACACGATAGCAAGACCTGTCATTGTACAAATAACAATCGTATCAATAAATGTCCCTGTCATTGAAACTAGTCCTTGTTCTACACAAGAATCTGTCTTTGCTGCAGCTGCCGCAATTGGAGCACTTCCAAGTCCACTTTCATTCGAGAAAATACCTCGACTAATTCCCTTTTGCATCGCAATAACCATAGTAATTCCAGTTCCTCCACCAAAAACTGCTTGAGGTCTAAAAGCTGATTTAATAATTAAAGCAATAGTACTTGGTAATACTGTAATATGTGACACAAGTATTAAAACAACCCCTCCAATGTATAAAACGCACATAAATGGAATAACTTTTTCTGCCACCGAAGCAATTCTTTTGATTCCTCCAATGGTAATAAAAGCAACTGCAATTGTTAGAAGAATTGCTGTTATGTAACGTGGAATGCTAAATGACATAGTAAGAGCATCAGAAATTGATTTTACTTGCGTAAATGTTCCAATTCCAAGTAACGCCACACTGACTCCAAAGAAAGCAAAAATTTTTGCAAGCAAAGGACTATGTAGACCTTTTTCTAAATAATACATTGGTCCTCCTGCAATCTCACCATTTTCATCTTTTTGACGATAACGAATTGCAAGTAACCCTTCGGAATATTTAGTAGCCATCCCAAAAAAGGCTGAAATCCACATCCAAAATAAAGCACCTGGACCACCTGCTGCAATTGCTGTAGCAACTCCGACAATGTTTCCTGTCCCTATCGTTGAAGAAAGTGCAGTACATAAAGCTTGAAAGCTACTGACATCTCCATCTCCTTCTTGTTTTTTAAAGATGCATTTAAAAGCTAATTTTAATTTTGTAAGTTGGATCAATCTTAATTTGAAGGTAAAGTAAATACCTGTCCCTAATAACAGACAAATAAGTGGTAATCCCCATACATAATCATTAATTTGTTTTAATATTTGTGTTAGTAATTGCATAAAAAAACTCCTCCTAATAAATTAGTCGGAATTAATAATGAAAAAATACTATTTAGCCACTGTCCTTTTACCTGAGAGTTTCACCCTAACGGGCTTGCTCCTTCGGTGTTCAATTGAATGAATCTCTCCAATGGTTCGTCCAATAGCGATCCTTTTACCTGAAATCTTTAATTCTTCGGTGTTCTTATAGAATCTCTTTCGCCATTATCATCCGATATACGTTTTCATTATATCAAATTGTATACAATTGTAAACATTTATTTTATAATTATTATTTGTTATAATGCAGCTATGAAGAAAAATAAATACTTAATACTTACAATTCTTTGGATGATTTTTATCTTTGTGATGTCACAAACTCCAGGAAATGATTCTTCTAAACAAAGTAATTTTATTGTGGATATCATTATTCACATACTTCCAATTACAAGAGATACCCTTTCCTTCATTGTAAGAAAATGTGCGCATATGACAGAATATGCCATTCTTGCATTTTTAATTTATAAAACAATTGTACATATTGAAAAATCATTAGTAAAATCATTCATTTTTACATTTTTATATGCTTGCACAGATGAATTTCATCAACTCTTTATTGCTGGTAGAGCTGGACAATTTAGGGATGTATGTATTGATTCTACAGGTGCACTGATTATGATTTTAATTATTTATATCATTAATAAAAGAAAGGACAAAAAAATCGGTTCATAGAACCGATTTTTGTATATATATTAAATACCAAATAATAAGTCTACATAAGTTGGAATTGGCCAATAAGAATCATCTACTAATTCTTCAATTGTATCAATTGTTTCTCTTAATGATTGCATAATACCGAAGACATCATCTCTCCACATAGTAGCAACTTCAAAGATTTCAGCATCATTATTTTGAGCTTTTGAGATGTTATCTTCTAATGTTGTTAATTTATCTTTAGCTTCTTGTAATAATGTTGCAAGTTTTGTTGCATCTTCAGTTAAGAATGCTGCTGGAATACCTGCTTCTTTTGCAGCAACAACTTCTGACGACACTTTAGCTAAATAATCACAAGCTGCTGGATAAATTTGTGTTTTAACCATTTTAACTGCAGTTAAAGCTTCAACTTGAATTGTTTTAATATAGTTATCTAATAAGATTTCATAACGTGAAGCGATTTCTACTTTTGTATAAACACCTTGACGATCTAACATATCAATATATTTTGGATCTTTTAAGCATTTCAAAGCATCAACAGTGTTTTTGTGGTTAGGAAGTCCACGTCTTTTTGCTTCTTCTTCCCATTCAGCTGAATATCCATCACCATTGAAGATAATTCTCTTATGTTCAGAAATAAATTCTTTAATAACTTCTTCAAATGATTTTCCACCTTCAATAGCATCAGCCATTTGTGTCATTTCTTCAGCTAACATAGAATTTAAAATTGTGTTAGGCCCAGCTACAGATTGTGCAGAACCAACAGCACGGAATTCAAATTTATTACCTGTAAAGGCAAATGGTGAAGTTCTGTTACGATCTGTATTATCTTTAGAGAAAGTTGGTACTACAGAAACACCTGTATCAAAACGTCCAATTTCTTCATGATCAGATTTTTTACCAGTACAAATATCTTCTACTACTTTATCTAATTCTTCACCTAAGAACATAGAAATGATTGCTGGTGGTGCTTCGTTAGCTCCTAAACGATGATCGTTTCCAGCAGAAGCAATTGACATACGTAAGATTTCAGCATATTCATCAACAGCTTTGATTGTACAAGCTAATGCAGCTAAGAATGGTTTATTTTCTTCAGGATTTTTTCCTGGATTAAATAAGTTGATTCCTGTATTAGTAATTACTGACCAGTTATCATGTTTACCAGAACCATTAACTCCAGCAAATGGTTTTTCATGTAATAAACAACGTAAACCATGTTTTTTAGCGATATCTTGAGCAATTTGCATTAATAAATGGTTGTTATCTGTCGTAATATTTACTTTTGCATAAACACAAGCAACTTCATGTTGTGCAGGTGCAACTTCGTTATGTTTTGTTTTAGATGGAATCCCGTATTTCCATAATTCAGCATCTAAATCTTTCATGAAAGCCGCAACTTTACGTTTTAAAGAACCGAAGTAATGATCTTCTAATTCTTGTCCTTTTGGTGCCATAGCTCCAAATAAAGTTCTACCAGTTAATTTTAAATCCATACGTTCTTGATAATATTTATCATCAACTAAGAAATATTCTTGTTCAGCCCCTACTGAAGCAGAAACTTTAGTTACCCCTTCAACCCCAATTAAAGGTAACAAACGACAAGCTGCTTTACTTAATGCATCACATGATCTAAGTAAAGGTGTTTTCTTATCTAATGCTTCCCCAGTATATGAACAGAATAACGTTGGAATATATAATGTTCCATCTTTAACGAATGCAGGTGATGTACAATCCCATGCTGTATATCCTCTTGCTTCGAAAGTAGCTCTTAAACCACCTGATGGAAATGAAGAAGCATCAGGTTCTCCTTTTCTTAATGTTTTCCCACTAAATTCTAAAACAGCTTTTGACCCATCTGGTTCTAAAAAAGCATCATGCTTTTCTGCAGTTAATCCTGTCATTGGAGTAAACCAGTGAGTAAAATGTGTAGCTCCATGTTCAACTGCCCAAATTTTCATTGCATTCGCAATAACAGTTGCACATTCTTTTGATAATTCTTCGCCTTTATCAAGCGATTCATGGAATGCTTTATATGTTGATTTAGGAATTCTTTCCTTCATAACATCATCAGTAAAAGCTAGGCATCCATAATCTTCAACTAACTTGTTAAATTCCATCTTTGTATCCCCCTTATTTAGTATATAAATTATTATTTATATGATGTCATTATACAAACGAAAATATAGGTTGTCAACAACTATTACAAAGTTTTTATCATTTTGATAATTTTTTATTTATTTTATACAAAAAAAGAACTGCATACTATTGAGCAGCAGTTCTTTTAGCTTTCTTTTCTTCTTTTCTTCTTTTCTTTTCCCATTTACGATGAGTTTGGTTATATTCTTCAACTTGACAGTGAATTCTCTTATTTGAATGAACAACAGCATCCACAAATCCCATTTGATCTTTTGGAGCAACTGTTTGACGAGTTCCATCATCCATATAGATTTCATATGAATGTGCATTTGTAATGATTTTTGTCATTTTAGCGATTGGATCTGTAATTGTTTCACAGTTCATTAAGTTGATTTCTTTTGTTTTTCCAATTCTTCTATGAATTTCTAAAGTTCTTCTTTTTACAACATATTTATAAGGTCTATATCCAAATAAATACCCAATAGCAATGACACCTAATACAATAACTGCAGGTAAATCACTAAAATTACCCGAAACAATCATATACACCACATAGATTGCATAAAATACACTAAAGTATGCAGCAGGTAAATTTAATTGAACTTTAAATTCTTTTTCAAATGGTGTTAATTCCGCATTTGATTCGACTTTTTTTGATTCCATAAAAACCCCTCTTTAATTCTATACTTTCAATATTTAATAAATATCAATTTTCTTTAATAAAGTCAACTCATATTCATTAAATATTTTTTTAAAAAATAAGGGACGGGGAATCCCGCCCTTATTCATTATCTTATTTAATTTATCAATATTAAGCTTCTGCAGCTTGTTTGTTTTGATATTTTTCGTAAGAGATTAAGAATGGTACATAGATAACTGTTGAAACAACAATTAAGATTGCTTGAGTTACTGCACCCATTACGTTAGCACCACATGCTAAGAAACCAAATACGATTGGTGGAGTTGTCCAAGGTACTGTTAAACATGCAACTGGACAGAATCCAATAAC
>OHAE01002450.1_pt1 | contig 11248 bp, 16 predicted proteins | sample 1577061 | NCBI WGS metagenome assembly OHAE01 (sample SAMEA3541535, study PRJEB24748) | human gut metagenome | biome: human gut; feature: human-associated habitat; material: faeces | place: China | collected 2012
AATGCTCACTGACAGGAATTTCCGGAATAGCCGGAAGCGGAACAGAACTCGAAGAACTAATCGTAAAGCTCGGATACTGAACGACGTAATTTTGTAGAGGAACTTCTCGCTCCTTTACATCAGGGACGTTGAAATCCGAAACTTTCAGGCCGTCAACGAATGCAAGCGCGGCCTCAAAATCTCTTTGCAGCAGGCAGGTGTAGCGCGGAATACGGAAGCGTCTCTTGAGTGCTCGGTAAACAAAGCTGTAGTTTTTGTTTCCAAACAGGGCATGAGTTTTGCGCATCACGCGGCTGGAGAGTTCGTACTGCTGCTCGTTGGAGATTAATGCGTTGTCCTGCTCCTGAGCTGAATAACAACCTTGCTTTCGGATTGCCGGGAGGACCTCATTCGTGACCCAGCGCTTGAATTGTTTCGCCTTCGGAAGTTTCGAGCCGAAGATCAGGGCGTACAGACCGCTTTCGTTTACGCAGTTGACTAACTGCTTTCCGCCGTTGGTTTGCATTTCGACTTTGCAAACGTCTTCGGGATCGCAGTGGGTAGATAGCGCCTGTCGAAAATTTCCAAATCCAAGAATTGAGCAAATCTGCTTCGCAATGAAGAGAGGATTAAGGACATCGCCGAGGATGGTTAAAGAAGAATTCTCAAAAGAGAACGCAAGTTCATTAGACATTCAAGTCTCCTAATTGAAGTAACCACCTGCTTCATCCGCCAAGATGGTGAGCAGGAACTTACGGATTGGCGGACCGTCAATTAGGAAACGGCCAATCTTTCGATTGTCCGTAAGTCCCGCTCGTAGGAGACTTTTAAAGGGAGTCCAAAAGCTGGACACCCTTGCAATCAGCCATAAAAAAACGCCTCACGGCGACTGACCGCCTAATTGTTCGGGCCGCCAAGCCCGCATCTGCTTTTGCAGACAAGATAAGTTTAGCGACTTTCATGGAGACTTGTAAAGGCCTTAATTTTTAACATCTGGATAGATGTCTCGGTCAATCGTTTGCCACACCAGATCAGAAATGAAATTCGACGCATACTCTTTAAAGAGCGCCTTGACTTCCTTCTGGGCCTCAGCAGTCGAAACAACGTGAGCCAAATCAAGCGTTATCTCTTTCTTTCCATAGAGAAGAGCAGAGACCACAACGCGCTCTGCATACGCAAGAGCATCAGTGAGACAAATTGCAGAACCTCGTTCTTTCAAAATGTCTTCAACAGCAACATCAAAAATCTGTTTTTGTTCATCTACTAACAGGTCCATTTTTCTCTCCTTAAAACCATGTAAAAAAGACCACATTCAAAAGCTCCCTTAAGCGCTGAACTGAAACTAACAGTTATTGGTAAAAGCCTGGGGAGCTTATGAAGATGGTCTGAAGGTGCTCGTCTTTCCGAGCTGTCACCTCCGCGGGATAATTAATTTGTCAACACTCAATTAACCAATGGAGGAAAAGATGTTTGCTTATGAAACTTTGCTTGAAGCGCTGAAAGCACGAAAGGCAGTGTCTTTTATTTACCATGGACAGTATCGGGTTGTATCGCCATACATCCTTGGCAAAAACAAATTGATGGGCTTGCAGACTGAGGGAGGGAGCCTTTCCGGAGAGCCTCATTCTCTTAAGTACTTCGAGGTTCCTGAGATAACCAATGTCCGAATTCTTGAAGGAAAGTATGTACCTCCTCAGACCGCTCCACAATATAAAACTCTGGGAAGATTCGTGTCACCTGTTTGGGTGAACCCATAGCAACTTCCTGAGAGTTTTCTAGGCACCAGACTGCGTACTCAAGAGCTTTCAGACCTTCGTAGAACTCGCGTGCGGCTGTCTCGCCCTGAGGAGGAGCCGCATTGCTGAGCGCCTTATATGTTTGCGAAAGGATAGAGATTTCTTTGTTCATTTAACAACTCAACTTATTGCTCTGCTAGCAGCGATTCAAATCTTGCAAAAATGACCTCTAACTCGATGAGCGCTCGTCTTTTTGTTCGGAAACTCAGACCGAAAACGTTTGCCAATAACAAATCGTTTACCTTGTCTTGTTCTTTCATGAAGAATCCGGAAAAGCGCCAGTCATTTCTTTTAGGTCTGACCAGACTGACGATGTTTTGGCCCTTGTAGTAAATCTCATAAGCTCGAGGGACAACGCGCTTAACCCTTAAAAGCATTTTTTCTCTCCTGTAAGAAACATAAGCGCCCTCCAAGTTAAAGATCGTTCGTCTTTGGGTGAGTGACAAAGAAGGCGCTTGTGTTTGTGAACTGTCTTTGCTGAACGGCCCTACTTGTGAATGATCGCTCTTACTTTGCCGAATACTCTCTCTAATTGTTTTTATCTCAGTATTCGTACAGGGAGCTGGTTGGATCACGCTATGCAACATACGTACTTGGAAACTAACTTCTAGCCGCGTAGCTCCTCTCGGAGCGGACTTTAACCTGTCTCACTTTCGCATTCTCTCTGCCGCATCCTCGCTTTCGCTTAGATTACTTAGGCGCAATTCACTTGCCGCCCGGTTGAGTTCATAGCCTTTCGGTTTACTCGGCCTTAGAACCCTTTTCCTTCCTGACAATCTTCAGAAGGACTTTTAAAGAACGATTGATTGATGAATGTATATTAGCCTGTGGCTAAGCAAAAGTAAAGGCCATATAGCTAATATTTACATAGCTGGCGGCTAAGTATTTTCCATACCTGTATTTTTTAGGCAACAAAAAAGCCACTTTCGCGGCCATAAAAAACCGCCCGAAGGCGGTGCAGCTGAATTAAAGGAAAGAAGATCTTTCAATGAGACTAGGAGCTTGGGAAAAAGTATAGGCGCTCATTATTGTTGTTAATTTTTTCAAAAATCCATTTATATGCTTGTCTTTTTTATCAACGAATCTGTCGTCAATTAAAGCAGTTGGATAAAAGTTTTTCTCCCTTTCATCGGAAAGCGCTGCTCTGATATCGACTACTTTAGCTATGCAAGAGTTGATACTGTTTCCGGATGGCGGTAAGGCATCGACTAGTAAATCGTTGATCTTAAAATCGAAAGAATATTTATTGGTCGAGTATCCGGTGAAACTAACCTTTGGCTTACAAATTAACGCGGTAGTTAGCTCAGACAACATGTTTTTGGCAATTTCATATAGGTTTTCTTTAACCTGGAAAAGCTCTGGGTCGGTAGCTAAAAATAAATCTGTTTGATTTAACGCTTTAATGAACTTTCCGACGGTTTCAATCAAATTATCTTCAGTGCAGGTAGCATTCAACTCGCCGAACTTATCTAGGTTTAGTTCATTTATGTGAGCTACAAGTGCAAGCTTCTCTTTGAAGAGTTTAGATTTCGCACCTAAGCCAGTGGCGGTCCACAATGTGTTTCCATCATCGAAGAGGTGATAGTTTTTGCCCGTTTTTCTTAGATAGATTTCAAAGTTGTCGTTATCGAGAGTTTTGATAGGCAAAGAGAGTTGCCAAATGGAAGATTTCTCTTGCATTAGTACTAACTGAAAGCTTTCTCCTAGAATATCAGGCAATCTTTCGTTCATCATGGCAATAACTCGAATTTTCCGGGATCAAGAATCTCCTGATCCCCACAAATTGTTAAATTACATCTTTCGCAAAATAGATCCAAGCACTCGCTAAAGTTAAGTACTTTGTCAAGGTTTAATCTTAGCGTTCCAATGTGCTCATGTGGCAATTGGTGGGCAGAAGAAATCTTCCCAGATCTGACCTCGATTTGGTAGACGCGCTGCCGCATTCGTTGTCTCTTTTTACCTGTTTCTTGAAAGAGGGTTGCTCGTATCCTTTCGCCAGGAATGTCGCGAGGGTATTTGTAATCAAAAACAACCTTCAGTCCAGATAACGGAGGACCCTTAGTAACAACGGCAGGGAAAGCAATTGAAATAACATTCTCCGAGCCGTCATTTGCTATCCAGTCAGTTGGTTCTCCCTCCTTTGGCAGTAGCATTATTTCTCTTGCATCGTTTTCTGGAACATCGTACTGAGACATTTTGCCTCCTAAATTCTTTTATAAATGTCCTTGCGTTGATATGTGTCGCATGTCGTCGGTTTGATTAGGAATGCGAAGAGCGGTTTTTCTAGATTTTGTTAAAAGCTCCAATAAAAATATTGATGTCTTGTCCATTGAGTTTGTATTCCCTTCGCCTGGCATCCCGAGTGATGACGATTGAGAGATCTCGTCCCTTGATAATCTGTTGAGCTCTCAGTAGCGAGAGGTGGTCAGAGGGAATGACGGCATACGAAGAGTGATGACCGTCTCGCATAACAAAAACATAGTACGGAGAGTAGGGCAGGTTGTTTGTGAATTGTTTTTCTGGCACTTTAAAGCTGAAGGAATGGGTGCCTTCTTCCACTACTGTTGTCTTCACTTGGACATAGTTGAATTTGCCGTCCTTCTCGGTGATTAAGTCAACACCTTCATCAACAGCCATCATTGAAACGTTATAGCCGAGGAAAAGAAGTTCGGAGGCAACTGCAAATTCACCGCCTTTGCCAAAGAAATTCGTTGACACATTCTCAACGGTAACTTTAGGAATAGGAACAACCGGAGCAGAGGCAGTCCGTTTGAGGCGATAAATACCTTTTCTCTTCGATCCGTCCTTGTTTGTTGGCTTGGAGAAAATCGGGTTTTGAGTTTTCAAATGTGCAGCCAGAGCTGAAGAAAGTTTTGACATAAATTCTTCAGGAGGGAGCCCTAAATTTTTATTTTGAGAGACTGCTATTTCAGTAATCTCTCTTACATGCATGACTGCCTTGTTAGTCTGCATGATTTCTTTCGCCACTTGCAGAATTGGCGGTAATGTACGAGGTGTCATAGGATTCTTTCTTATGGGACGTTTGGGAGGTTGTGTTTTACGGATGAATGAAAATTCTGTTTGTATCGGTTTTTTAATCGGAAGCTCTTCAGCTTCCAGATGAAATTCTTCTGGCTCATAAGACAAGAGCAAAACTTCTGCTTTGACACTTTCTTCAGGAGGTTTTTCTTTATTGCTGAGGCCGAAAATCCCTAAAAGCCATTCTCTGATTTTCATTTTTAGTCATACCGTTTCAGGTTCAGCGAATTAACCATACGTCCGAACACGATTACTCTGCTTTCAACCTCAGCAAGCCGAATTTCAAACGGGTCATACAGGCGATTGTCAGAAATAAAACGGAGACTGCCTGGTACACGTTGCACCCGTTTCAGATAAAGATCGTTATCAATCAGCACGCAGAAAACGCCGTCACGCTTTGTGATCTCAGTGTCAAACCTATCAATTACAACTAGGTCTCCATTCTTCAGAGTGGGCTCCATAGAATCTCCGGCTGCAGTGATGATTTCATATCCATTCTCACGAATCTGACTGATGTTTTCTTTGAACCAAACACGTGAGACGCCCATGAGATCTACATAGGCCTCATCCTCATAATTTTGTACTCCTGAAGCACCGCAGCAAGCAGAAACATTCAGGCGCCGCAAATAGATCAAATCATCATCTTCCGGGAACGCCTCATTGCTATGGTCAGCATCCATCCAGCCGTAGCCTAATGACAACTTAGTTTCAATTTCGCGGGCCATTGTGTCTCCCATGATGCGAGGCCGACCCGTACCGGAATGAACTGATCCCTTCCTTATCTGAGAGAGAGTTGCATCCTTTCTGTTTCGTCCCAATTGGGCATTCAAATTGGCGATTGACCCATAACGCTCAATGAGGATATTCAGGTTTTCTCGTCTTATTTCAGTCGAAGTTTTCATAAATCTCTCCTTGAGAATAAATATAAGCCTTTGGCTAAGTTGCTATTAGCTATATTGCCTGTTTATAATATTAGCCAATGGCTATACAAATAGAGAATAACTATGAAACTTCACAAATGGCTAAAGAGCCAGCCAAGAGGAACCCTATCAAGGCTTGCTCGTTTTGTTGGCGTAAAAATTCCCAGTGCTCATAAGTGGGTAACTGAAAGGTCTTGTCCGAAACTTGCGCACTGCGAACGAATTTCCTTGTTCACGCAAGGAAAAGTTACATACAAAGATTTCATGTAACTAGGCGTCCTATGAGCTTCCTTCTGTCTTTCAAAGCGGCCAAATGCACACTTGGGAATTCCAGTGTCAAAGCGGTCTTCCGTTGTTTGTGTGATTACGCAAATGACGATGGATCAAACTGCCGCCCGTCCACTGAAACTATTGCACTCGAAACTGAGTGTGATAGGAGAACTGTTTTTAAAGCAGTTTCTTTCCTGGCTACAAACGGATGGATAAAGGTTTTTAGTAAAGGCAGAGGTGCTCGTAATTTTTACGCCATTAACGTTGAGAAAATCGAGGCCGTCTACCAGCAGTCAAAAGGAATTGTTGAGCAGGTCAAATTTGAAAGTGGTGACAAAAATGTCACCACAAGTGGTAGCAATAATGCAACTAGTAGCAAAAATGATACCAGTAACAAAAATGCACCTAGAGTGGTATCAATTTTGTCAGAAAGTGGTGACAAAAATGTCACACAACTCAGTCAGACTCAGTCAATACAGTCAAATAAAACTATAGGGAGCGCACCAAACTTTTCTTTAACGGCTCCAGAGAAGACAACTATTTCCAAAACGGAAACAGTTGAGAAAAAAACAAAGCGCCCGAAGAAGGAAAAGGTGCCATGTCCTTATAACGAGGATGACCCAATTCCGGAAGAGTTTTTGAAGGTCGCTCAGAGGCACAACATTCAAGACCCACAGCAGTTGTTTTCAAAGATGGTCGCTTACTGCAAAGCAAACGGAAAACAGTACGCAGATTACAAAGCCGCATTCACAACGTGGTGTCTCAACGAATCCAAGTGGCAGCAGCAGAAGCCGCCCAATCAAACCTCCAAGCCTTTTGCTTACGAACCGCCTGGCGGATTCACGGATGAGTTCTACATGCAGGGATGCAAATTTGATAAAGACGGGAATTTAATACTATGAACAATACGAAAGAACCTAGAACCCAAGGCGTTATCAATTCGATCTTGGGCGTGATGACCAAGCGACAGAGAATCGTTAAATGTCCGGAACACGGTTATTACTTGGCTGATGAAATTTGGGTAGGAGAAGAAATCAAATCTCAGAGCACCTGCCCTCAGTGCATAGAAGAACACCGTGAGGAATGGAAGGCCAAAGAAGAAGCATTCCGCAAGCAACAGGAAGAAGACGAGATTAAACGCCGCACAGAGGGAGCCAGAATCCCTTACGACTACCGGAGCAAGGACTTCTCCACTTTCAAGCCTGTAAACGAAACTCAGCAAAAGGCGCTTGCACTTGCTAAACGTTTCGTGAAAGGTTTCGAAAAGGCTTGGCAGGGCGGATATGGCCTAATCTTTCTGGGCGCGTGCGGGACAGGAAAAACGCATCTTGCTTGTTCAATCATGATTGAGCTGATCCGCAAGCACAAAGGATTTTTTCCGAAGTACTACCGAGCGGCAGAGATTTTCTCAGGCGTAAGGGATACGTACCGCAACGGCTCAAGCTCGTCTGAAGAAGAAGCGATTAATTTCTTCTCATACATTCCGCTCCTAGTGATTGATGAAATCGGTGTTCAAAAAGGCTCGGACGCTGAACGCCGGATTTTGTTCTCAATTCTTGAGAACCGAATGACTGACAAATATCCCACGATCTTAATCAGTAACTTAAACGCAGAAACCCTATCTGATCTCATTGGGGAGCGCCTGTACGACCGAATCAAAGCAAAGTGTGTGCCGGCTCTTTTCATGGGCGAATCAATGCGTAAACAGGCTACTGCTGATCTTTTCGATTGAGGTGCGTCATGTCGGATTCTGCATGGACGCTTTTGATGATTGTGCTGGCGCCAGTTGTATTCGTCAATTTGGTGCTGTTCGGGTTGCTGGTGAGGGCGGCGCTTCAGATCAGTAAGGAAACCAAATTAACCGATCGGTTGAAAAGGAGTTAGAGCATGGACGCTATCACATATTTTTGTTTGTACCTGAGCTCTTGTTGTTTTGTCGGTTGTTATTTGACAGGTAACGATATGCACTTCGATTTTGCCAATTTCCTCGCTCTTGTTGGTTGTTCCGGAGGAGCTCTTAGTCTCCTTGACTTTGCATGGTTCGCTTACTACGGATCGAATATTGACTACAGCCTGCCGTTTTTGGCGATGGTTGTAGCAGTCTGTTTCGTTTGCGCTTTCCGGAGAAAGTCTCAATGACCGGCTGCTGTCTGTACTGCAAGTTCGCCGAAAGCTACTGGATCGATCCAGCAGGAAACATTCGGCGGCCGCCAAAGGCTTCTTTCGGAGACATGAACATCTTCTGCCATCAACCCGAGAAGGGGGCGGGCATCGAATGCTACCCAATCTCATTCACAAGGTGCTCGGTTTTTGAACGTGACACAGACGAGCGTATTGAACGCAGGAGAGCGTTTTTCTCGCAATTTGATAGATACCGCGTCCACGCTGAGTTAATCGCTCAGAGACGCTAGACGGCTGTTTAAACAACATTCAACCAATGGAGAAAAGAATGGGAAAAGCACAGAGAACTAAAGGCGCTGCTGGAGAGCGCGAAATCTGCGATCTCATATTCCAACACTTGGGCATACAGGTGCACCGCAACCTCTCCCAAACCCGTGATGGAGGAGCCGACATCAAGCTCAACCCTTACTCACTCGAAGTAAAACGGAGAGCGGCAATCGGAAATTTGTATGAATGGATGGAGCAGGCTGGAAACGGGTGCGAACCTGGAGAGCGACCCATTGTTGTTTGCCGTGCAGATCGTAAAGAATGGCTGGCCATTCTACCTATTGAAGAACTATTCCGCCTCATTCGAGAAGAAGTGAGCGCGACTGGAGGGAAATGATGAATGAAGAAAAACGAGATCCAGGCCGACTTGTTCGGGCATACCGATACCACTCTCTGCTCCCAATCGAAGCCCAAAACCGACTTATCGAATCTGTCGGACTTAGAGAAGGAGAAACAGCGGTACAACGAGATCTGCGCATATCGAGAACGATTGACCGAGTTAAGAGCCAATATCCAGAGTTTTTCCGAGCTCGGTGTTGATCCGTCAACCGTACTTCTCTCGGACGCATCAGTACGTGTCGGAGTGTCCAGTCCTAAAGCGAAGTATTCAGACCAGGACCTTATTCACTGTTTTGATCTTCGCTTAGCGGGCCTTTCTTTGCGTGAAATCTCTCAAAAGATGGACATTCCAATACGCACTTTACGTGACATTTTCTCAGGCAAAAGGCGTGCAGTTATTCCAACCAAGTTCAAATGAAGCAGTGCGCACCCAGGGCCAGGACGGCTCAATACTGTAGAAAAATCGGGGGATTGTATGACTAAGAATAAGCCATTGACCGATAAGCAGAAGCGTTTTATTGATGAATACATGGTGGACAGTAACGCCACTCAAGCCGCAATTAGAGCGGGTTACAGCCCTAAAGCGGCCAGAGTTCAGGGTCAAGAGAACCTGTCAAAACCTGCCATCCAAATTGAAATTGCTAAACGCCAGGACGCATTGAAAGAGAAGCTGGAATACACGGCTGAAGATTGGACACGTGATGTCCTGGAGCTTAAAAACCGCTCCATGGAGGAGATCGAGCTTAAAGACGAGGACGGCAATGTAGTACATACGGAGACGAAAGATCCGCAGACCGCTCATAAATGCCTGGACATGCTCGGCAAACGATTAGGCCTATTCGTTGAGAAGAAACAGGTGGAGGTCAATATTTCTGACCGCTCCTCCTGGCTGAATGAAGTTTTGAAGGATGTGAAAGATGAATAAAGAGGCCGCAGAATTTGAGATGGGCCTAAGGCGCCTGGCGATTGCCTGCACGAATGATCCGCTCCTTTTCGTCCAGAAGTGTTTTAGATGGGGGCACGGGGAGCTGGCAAATTACGAAGGCCCTGACACCTGGCAGCAGAAGATTCTTTGTGACATCCGCGACCGGCTCAAGAACGGGGAAACGCGGCATAAAGCGATCCAGATAGCAGTGGCATCAGGGCACGGTATCGGGAAGACCGCTTTTGTGGCCTGGATCATGTTGTGGTCCATCTGCACATATCCGGACATGAAAGGGGTCGTGACGGCTGAAACCAAGAACCAGCTCATTACAAAAACCTGGAGTGAGTTGCATAAATGGCACCATCTTTGCCTTTTCCGTGACTGGTTTGAGGTTGCCGCGGAATCCATCTTTTCAACTCAGCCAGGACACAAATACACCTGGCGCATTGACGCAATCCCGTGGAACGAGAACAACACCGATGCATTCCAAGGTCTCCATAATCAGGGCAAGCGGATCCTTGTTTTATTCGATGAAGCCTCAGTTATCGCTCAAAAGATTTACGAAGTCACGAAAGGCGCGCTCACCGATAAAGACACGCAGATTATCTGGTGCATTTTCGGAAACCCCACCCGCCCTGATGGCCCATTCTTCGATGCATTCCACAAGAGCCGCCACCGCTGGATCACGTACAACATTGACAGCCGCACAGTGAAAATCACGAACAAGGAGCAGTTGCAAGAGTACGTGGACGATTACGGAGAGGACAGCGACTTCGTGAAGGTCCGCGTGAGAGGCGTATTCCCCAGCGCCTCAGCTAAGCAATTCATTAACCGTGAGGACGTGGACGCGGCTATGAATCGTGACGTGGGGCAGATCAACTACTCCAAGACGGTGGCAATCCTCGGCGTGGACGTGGCACGGGAAGGGGATGACCGCTCAGCAATAGCCACTAAGATCGGTAGAGACTGCACTATGCCGCTCAAGGTTTTCCGTGGCCTGGACGGCCCTCAGCTCGGAATGCAGGTGCTCATGTATGCGAACGAATTGAAGCAGAAGGGCATTCCTCGGGTGTACATCAATCTGGACTATACGGGTGTAGGAGCAAGCCCGTATGACTGGTTAAAGGACAAGGTGCAGCACCTCAACAAGGTCATCAGCGCCAGCCAGTCAACCAATCCCCAGCGCTGGGCAAACAAGAGGGCTGAGATGTGGGACAAGATGCGGGATTTCATTCGTGATGACGGAGTGATCCCAAAGAGTGAAGAGCTGGCCGAGGACTTGTGCATACCTGAGAAACTCATTGACCAGAAGGGCCGGTTATTGCTCGAATCCAAGGACAGTATGAAACGCCGCGGAATGAACTCTCCAGACACAGCTGACGCCCTGGCATTGTGTTTCGCTATTCCCATCCAAGAGTACATAGAGGACGACAGCTGGAGACATCAGCGGGTCAACAGGCATAAGGGCATACGCGATCCATACGCCTAGAGGGTGTGCGCATCAGTCTCGTGTTGTTTGAGGCTCTCCTCCC
>OHAE01002462.1_pt1 | contig 11198 bp, 4 predicted proteins | sample 1577061 | NCBI WGS metagenome assembly OHAE01 (sample SAMEA3541535, study PRJEB24748) | human gut metagenome | biome: human gut; feature: human-associated habitat; material: faeces | place: China | collected 2012
GAGGGCCACCAGTTCCCGGGCGATGCGCTCGGCCAGTTGTTCGGTGTTGCCGTACATCGAGGCGTAGGCGATCACCACGCCCGGCTCACCCTCGTAGCGGCTCATGCGGTCGTAGAGATCCAGCACGCGGTCGATGTGCTGCTGCCAGACGGGACCGTGGGTCGGGCAGATCGTCCGCACGGGCAGCGTCGCGAGTTTCTGCAGGGCCTTCTGCACCGGAGCTCCGTATTTGCCGACGATGCAGGCATAATAGCGGCGCATCTCGTCCCAATAGCGCTCGGCGTCGACCTGCGAGTCGGTGATTCCGCCGTCGAGGGCTCCGAACGTACCCATGGCATCCCCCGAGAAGAGGGTCTGCTCTTCGGCACACCACGTGACCATCGTCTCGGGCCAGTGGACCATCGGGATCATGTGGAACGAAAGGCTCTTGCCATCGCCCAGATCGAGCGTCGAGCCCTCCTTGACCTCGATGGCGTTTCCCTTCACGCCGTAGTATCCCTCGACCATCTGCAGGGCCTTGGCATTGGCGACGAGCTGCAGGTCGGGGTAGATGCGGCGCAGGGTGGCGATCGACGACGAGTGGTCGGGTTCCATGTGGTTGATGACCAGGTAGTCGATCCGGCGGTCGCCGATCACTTCGCGGATGTTGGCTTCGAGACGGCTGCCGAATGCCTCCTCGACGGTGTCGATCAGGGCGATCTTCTCGCCCACGACCAGATATGCGTTGTAGGAAACCCCTTGCGGGAGCGACCAGAGACCCTCGAAACGGGTCGTCGTGCGGTCGTTGACGCCGACATAGTGAATGCCGGGAACAATTTCAGTAATTGCCATAAAAGGGTATGTTAAATTTTTGCCGCAAAGGTACGAAAAAAAACGCAAAACAACGAGTTGTTTTTGCGGGCATTCTCAAAATCCGTGCGGTTTCGGCCCCGGCCCGGGGTGTTGTTGCATGCCGGGACTGCAGGGCCGCATCCTCGGAAGGGGCCGGGAGTGGGATGAAAGTCTTATCTTCGGGGTTTTTCAAACCTATTATTATGTTATGGCAACAGTAAAAGTGAAATTCCGGGCCTCGACCGTAGCAGGCCGGATGGGGCATCTATTCTATCAGGTTGTTCACGACGGACGTATCGAGCGGATGCGAACCGGATTCCGGCTTTTTCCGTCCGAGTGGGATGCCGGGAGGGGATGCTGCCGCATCGAATCCACCGCCGATTCCGAACGACGGGAGTACCTGGCCGACGTGCAGCGGCAGATCCGGTCCGATCTGGAACGATTCCAGCGCATGTTGTCCACGTTCGGACAAGACGTGACCGGCTGTGGGAGGGAGCCGTTGTCGGCCGCACTCGGTTCGCCGCAGTCCGACATGCTGTTCGACTTCATGCAGCGGCTGATCCTTCAACTCCGGGAACTGAACCGTATGCGCACGAGTGAAACCTATACGGCGGCGCTGCGGAGTTTCGCCCGTTTCCGCCATCAGCAGGATATTCCGCTTGCAGCCATCGACGGCGATCTGATCGAGGCCTATGAGGCCGATCTGCGGCGTTCGGGAGTGAGCCGGAACACCTCGTCTTTCTACATGCGGATTCTGCGGGCGGTCTACAACCGGGCCGTGGAGAAGAACCTCACTCCGCAGCGCTATCCCTTCCGGCATGTCTATACGGGGGTCGACAAGACCGTCAAACGGGCCATTACGCTGGAATCCTTGCGGCGTCTGCGGATGTTGGATCTGCGGTCGGATTCCCACCTGGATTATGCCTGGGATCTGTTTCTGCTGAGCTTCTACCTGCGGGGCATGTCCTTTGTGGACATGGCCTATCTGAAGCGTTCGAACCTGCAGGACGGCGTGCTGGTCTGCCGCAGGCAGAAGACCGGCCAGCTGCTGCGGATCCGTTGGGAACCCTGCATGCAGGCGATCGTCGACAAATATCCCTTGCGGCGTCCGGATTATCTGCTGCCGGTCTTCCGGAGCGGTTTCCCGGACGGACGGAATCAATACAAGAACCGGGGACATTTGATCAACCGGAATCTGAAACGGCTGGGCAATCTTCTCAATTTGCCGATTCCGCTGACTCTCTATTGCGCCCGGCATACCTGGGCCAGTGTTGCGCGGAGCCGGGAGATTCCGCTGTCGGTTATCAGCGAAGGCATGGGGCATGACTCGGAAACGACCACACGCATCTATTTGGCCTCACTGGATACGGGGGAGGTGGACCGCGCCAATCGTTTGGTTATAGATTTGCTCGAAATCTGAGTTTTTGGCTAATGATTCAATCTCTGTGCGATAGCGCATAGCCCGTTCGCCCCGTTTGCTTCAAATTTTCGATTTGTGATAGGAACACCTCGCCAACGGTGCGTTTTGCACGTGTGCCGTCTGTTAGATGTTCGGTTAGCGTTGTAGCCGTAAATTCTTTCTTCTCGGCTTTCAGTTCGATGATGCGCTCTGCAAACTCGCTACTCTTGTCCGCAATAATCTTTTCGATATATGCCTTGTTGGGAAAATTCTTTTTCGGCTGGTTCTTCGTAAAATCCCAAAATTGAGGTAAAACAGACACGCCAAGACTAACGTATTTCTTCTTTCCGTCTTTACAGACACGAATCATCAACGGATGTGCGCCGTTGGCAAGAGTTTTTGATTTGTAACAGAGAATGTTAACACCTGCATCCATAGTGATTTTTGGTTTAACTCTCGGTTTAACTCCAAGCCTCAAACCACCGTAAAACCGCTACGGAAAAGACAAAAAGAAAACCACCTACATTGCTGTAAGTGGTTGATTTTCTTTGTGGTACCACCAGGAATCGAGCTATGCGATCAAGTGTCTGTATATCTTTGAATTGGATTTCGGCAAAAGGGACTGTCTCCCGCGGTTGCTCCACCGAAAAACCGCACCATTTTGCAGGGTTTCACGGGGTCGATTTCCTACTACGATGCAAAGATAACCTTTTATTTTGAAAAGCAAGCAGATGCCTTCCGATTTTGCACCACCTCGAAAAGGAATCGAATAATTTTAGTTGTTTTCTGACGGCATCTTATGGTTGTTGTTCGCCATTTGGGGCTTCTAAATCCTCATGAGATCGATGCATCCAAAGCCTTTTTCCGGTAAAATTCCTTGAAATTCTCCTGTCCCACTCGGCAACCGGTTGAGATCGAGGGTGCTATGCGGCAGCGGCGCCCAAACCTAGTCGCCGATGTGGCTCTGTTTTAGTTTTATTTATTAGTATGGAGCCTGTCTCTCGGCATACCGGACCAGACCACCTTGTGTTATTCTGGATGATGAGGAGGATTTTCTACTGAGTCTGGTCAGCATAAATCCGGAAACAGGTCTTACGGTAGCGGATGTTCGGAAGGCAATCTCCGTTGGACTAGGAATAGGTTAACCTAAAATTTGGATATGCCATATTAACGAGAATCAGATATGTTCTTGCGTGAACAGATCTTTTATATTACTTTTATTACGCATTTCGCAGTTACAATAACCATAGAGAGTTTTTATAGCAGTTGTTTCAGCCATGAGCGCATGCGTTGAAATGTTACAGGATCTTAATATTGAAGTATATGACGATTGGAGGGCTGAAGTCTATAGTTTATTTGGGTTTGATGAAACAGCAGGAGACAATGGAAAGTCGCATGCTGTTATGCGCCTTGCTGGCTGAAGGACTCGGTTGGGAACTGGATTTTCAGGAGAAGGACAATGTTTGGCAGGTCATGTTCGGAACGTTGAACCCTTTCCGGAAAAAATTACTGAAACTCTCTCGGGAAGCATGTTGTGCCAATATTTCTTCAATGATCGGTCCTGTCGAACCGGATCGGTTGGTCGCCATGCTGAATTCTCCGATGCTGAGTCATGTGGATGGGGAGCATGTCGAGTTTAATAGGTCTAAATATGGGCATTTGTCTGCTCCGGCCTCCCGGGAATATGGGGTGACACAGGAGTGTGATTTAAAAAAAACTTCCATTCGACGAAAAGAGGTGAGGCCGGTAGAGGCAACGGATGTCTGTTCGGAGAATCTGAGCGCTTTTGCCGAAAAATGGGGTGATGATCTGAAGAACTTTGGCAAACGGTATATCTGGCAGTGGAAGATTCCGTCTTCGGTATATGAGATATTGAAAAAGAATCTGACCTGGATTGTAAGCGGGATTTTTGGAACACAGGGCAATATAAAAGCCACGATTAAAAGGTTGGGAAACGATCAAGCCATTCGGCTTTTTTCCCGATTGGTGGCCGTGTATTGTGCCGAGTGGTTCAAGCGAGAGTTCAATGGTTATGATTTGGAAAATAATGCGCTGGAAGATATCGGACTGATTGGACCTGGAATAGCTCAAGAGATATTTTGCCGGGCTTATGGCGAAGAAAACGTCTGCCATGCGGGCAACCATCGGAAATGGCTCTGGTCGATGTATGTGCAGGGAGGTCTTCCGGTAAACTATATCGTGCAGAAGAACCGGAATAACAACATGGTTGATACTTTGGCTGCGTATTTTGCTCCCGGGAAGCAAACATCCGAGGAGTTGTCCGGGGAGGATGATGTTTTTCGCAACCAGGTTATGGCTCAATCCGACTCGATCCGATCCTATGTGGATTGTTTGAGCGCCTTGCGTCAGGATGGGGATGTCGGCTGGCCCATCGCTGAAGCGGATCTTTCGCAGGAACCTTTCGTCTCCTTCCGGAAATTCGTATTGGAGGGCAGGCGAAAGGCCGATCAGCGACGGCGTCCGGGTAAGTTTTACCTGGAATGGTTGGCATGGAAGTCCGACGATGATGATCAGCTCGCCATGGCGTTGCTCCTGTGCCTGCATTCTAATCCTCAGACGACCCGTCCCAACAAGGATATTCCGATTGAAACGGCACGCATGTGGGGTATTCCTGATGATGAGAATCTCTTTGAGATCGTTATCAAACAAGGGCGCATGCCCTTGTTGTCAATCCCGTTTTACAGGGCCGTAGGCCGCGATTATTTTTACAATGCCGGAGGCTTCTTTAAATTCATATTGGCATCCGATTACGGGCGGTATCCTGCGGCATCTCATTATGGTGTGCTGAGCGGAGAACGTCGCATCTCCTGGTTGCATCCATTGACAATCGGTTGGCGGACTTCCGAAAGGGAAGGAGACACCCTTCAAACTTTGGATCTGCCACCTTGCATCCCGTTTACGCTCGAACAACAGAATCGCTGGAGCAGTCGAAAACAGGTTGGAGAAAAAGCCCTGTTTGTATTGGACCGGATGAAATTCAAGGTCGAAACAGGCGCGCCTGAAACCACTGTCTGCGGGGAGAGCCTGTGGATTCCGGTTTATTCGCGTATTGAATACAGTTATGGAGGTGAAAAATTGGCGATTCTGCCTTATGTGGCAGGACCGCTTTATGTAGAGCCGCAGGGGCAACTTTTCTCAAATGCGGTCCGTTTCCGGAATGGAAAGGTTGAATACCGAGACAAGAACGATATTGTTCATCCTGCTTTTTTGATCAAACCATCCACAACGTTCAAGGGGTATATCGAAGATGGGACCGAGGCAATCCGTATCAGAAAAAATCTGAAATGGAATTCTGCCGGGCAACTCGGCTTTTGTGACGTTGTTGTATCGGATGAAGCCACCGGGAAGAAAGCCTCCGTTTCATGCTTTGTCATCCCGGACGATGCAACGCTTGAACGGGATCTGCAACTTTATCAGATTCGCTCTTCCAATCTGAATGCTGCGATATTGCCGGTCAATAGCAACGAGCAGTCCGATACGGTCCCTTATGCCATTCGGAGCGGCAATGATTCGTTGACACTTGAGGTTTATCGTCCCATACGTGATAAGGGCTCCATTTTCATTCGGAATACGGATGAGTTAATACCGATAACAATTAGAAATATTCCGTTGAAGTTCTATTCTTATTTTCAGTTGCGAAGCATTGATGAGACCCAATGCACCCGAGTAGAATTAATTCAAAAGTTAGGAATCAAATCGGTCCGAGATGCTGTATACCGGGATTTGTACGGATTGAATACTCACAATACCGTATCGTTTCTGGGGTTTAATTTTATGCCATATTCCTCCAATGTTATTGAAAACAACCGGCAGGGGTATTTCATCAATCTCGACGGCGATCGTCTGAAATCCTGCAGATTCCTGTTCTACGAGTTTGCGAATGGAAAGATAGTCGGTGTACAGTTTGTCGAGCAGGATGGTAAAACGGAGTTACACTTTGATTCACCGAACGAAGGTATGCTGTTTCAAACGTTGGCCGAATTGGATGCGCTTCCTCTGTATTATTTCAGACCCAGGTATGTTCCCTCATCCTCTCAATCTAATGAGGCTGCCCTCGATTCTAAAAAGCGAAGATTTCGCCGGTACAAACGTATTTGCCGGTATGCTCATCAACCGGATTGGGACGGTGGGGTTCGCGACTTCCGGTTGGCGATTGTGCATTCTCTCTACTTCAATGTCTTCGATCGGCTGTGCGCTTTGACCTGGACGAGCAAAGATGATTTCCGAGACGATTGTTACAAATGTCGGTTATGCGATGTCCGCAAGCAAGGATTACATTCTGTTTCCTTCCGGTTTGCTCAATTTTTCGTATCTTTATGTGTCCAATCCGAACAGGTCGATTATCAAGCCTTGTACCAACTCTCGTCCGAGATGTTGTTCGACTGGTGGGCTGTTTCGCGTTCCACCTGGCTGGAGGTGATTCGTTTGTCGACTCGGGATGAGGAGCAGCGAGCCCGGTTCAGGTCGGCGGTTCAGGAACTGCTGGAGAGCAAACCGGACGATGGTACGATGGAACCGGATAAAAAACGCATTGTCACTGAATTCTGGCGGCTTCCGATGCAGTTTCGGCGTAGCAAACTGTCTGTCAATCGCGTTGCACAATGCCTGCGGGGAGATGCGAAGGATGCTAATATGGATATGGGACATGAGCAAAGATCAGGTCGCATGAGCGATTTTGATCGGATTGATTATGCTGCTCTGTATCAGTTGTTGTGTGAAATAAAAGGATGAACAATATATGGAATTCAAGAAGTTATATGAACAAGCATGCCGGGAGGTTGTAGAATCGGTAGCCTCTTATTGGCAGGGAGATGATCCTACACGTCGGGATGATCACTATCTGGGTGACTTCAAGCAGACTATCCGGAAAACATTCTGTCCCGATGATTGTTATCCGGTGGTTCAGTCCATGTTCCCCTGGGAGGTCAGTACGGCGTCGCAGCAGGAGATCGATCATCTGGTTGCCTGGACTGCCACGTATAAGCCGTATGCGCATCAATTCGCAAGCTGGAAGGCTCTCGAACAGGGTAAATCCATCTGTGTGACGACTGGCACGGGCTCCGGTAAAACAGAATGTTTCATGTTGCCGGTCATCCACAATGCCGTTCCGGGAAATGGCGTACAGGCTATTTTCCTCTATCCGTTAAATGCCCTGGCCGAGGATCAGAAGACCCGCTTTAGCAAGTATATCGCGGCAAGCGGTCGGAATCTGCATTTTGCAACCTACAACGGGAATACGCCCGAAAATGACCAGGACGACAATTACGTCGTTCCGCTCGAGCATGAGATCAATACCCGGCAGGCGATTCGGCATACACCGCCTGAAATTCTGGTCACCAATCCGACCATGTTGGAATACATGCTCTTGCGGGATAAGGACCGGTCAATTCTTGCTGCGGCAGGGAATCTGCGTTGGATCGTTATTGATGAAACCCATACGTTCAAGGGGGCTGCGGCGGCAGAGCTGGCGTTGTTGCTCCGCCGGGTTCTGCTTGCCGCCGGGATATCGCCGGATCAGGGGCAGTTTGTCACCTCGTCGGCCACAACCGGTTCGGGAAACGATGCCGATCTTAAAAAATTCATTGCGGGTATTTCGGGAAAACAGGCAGATCAAATTGAAATAATCTCCGGCAAGCGTGTTTGTCCGTCTAATTGGTGCGTATCGGATCACCCTCTTCTGTCCGAGGCCCGACAGCGCGAGATCCGGGATATCCTGCTCCGCCCGGAATCGGAATATGTCCCGCTGAACGGACTTATACCCGAAGGCAAGACAATCGCTGAGAAGCTTGGCTTATTGGACGATTTGTGTGAATATTGTCATCTGCCGGTTAAAGTACACTACTTTTTCCGCACCCTCTCCGAAGGCTTGAGCGTGCGCCTCAATAAGATTCATGACGGGCGTTTTGAACTGTTTGCCCAACAGCAGGACGATGATGCGGATTTCCCGCTGCTGGAGCTGGTCCGTTGCCCCTATTGCGGGACCTTGCTCGCCAAAGCATCGGGGACGATCCAAAAACAACATTATGAACCGGCACGGAAGGAAGATCATCTCGATATTTTCGAGATGACGGATGATGACTCGGATACAGATGATGATGGTGACGACAAGAATGATGCAGTTGCCGACGACGATAATTCCACATCAACCAATACGCTCTATTTCTGTCCGGGTCAGGAATACGAGGTGACAGCCGGGCATGCATTCAGCTACAATCCGCAACGCGGAACGTTGAATTGTTCGGGAGGAGACGTCTGCCCGCACTGTCACGGCTCGTTTCTGAAAGGGGCCCGTCGGGGCAATGATCAGACCGCTCCGCGGAAACCGATAGAACTCAAGTCATTCCGTATCTCGTCCCAATATCTGAGCCGCATTCTGGCTCCGGTGTTTCTGGACCAGACTGAGTCTCAGAGCGAACCGGGACTGCCTCATGCCGGGCAGCAGTTTATCAGTTTTATCGACAGCCGTCAGGCTGCAGCCCGTATCACGCTCAAACAATCGGTTTACGTCGAACGTCAGTGGCTTCTGAATCGGATATTCCATCTCCTTTCCAGTCAGCCCGACCAGCCGATTGGATGGAGTGAGATGTGTGACCGGCTGGAGCAGGATCCGGATTTCAATTTTTTGTTGCAGCAGTTTGCCGACTCTCCGGATGATTACGATGACCAGGGCCGGATTCTGGATGTGGTCAAGCATCGCTATGTGCTGACGCTGATGTATGAACAGCTGGCCCGACGTCCCAGGGTGGCCAATGCGCCCGAAACTCTCGGTTTGGTATGGATGCGCTATCCGGCAATAGACAATGGCGATCTGACATTGCCTGACGAAGTCGTACGGTTTAACGATCTTATTCTTCGCCCCCAGGACCGGATCAACCCGGAAGACTGGCGGATTCTGCTGCACATGTATCTGGATTGCACCGTCCGCAGCCGTAATGCCGTCTTTTATCTGCGGGACCGGGCCGAAGGCGATGTCAATCATCCCTGGCACACCATCAGTCTGGAAACCTGCCGGCGGTTTTATTCGCAGCAAAATACAGCTGGCGAGGTGCAGGAGCCGACTTTCGGCAACAATCGTTGGACCAAACTGCTTTGCTGTCTGCTTGGCTCGACTCCGTCGCAGATGGCCGAATCGCGGAAAGTGCTGGTGGAAGGTGTCCTGCATGCCATGTGGACTACGTTGCAGAAGAGAAATCTGCTGGCCTTAGGGAAAATCTATGATAATGGATGGAAATCCAGTCAAAAAACTCAGTTGAATCTGGCTCAGGTGGAACTTCAGCTTTACCGCAAAGCCTGGTTGTGCCCCGTGACCCACCGTCCGCTGCCCTATACGTTTAAGGGATACTCTCCCTATCTGGACGAGAATCGTCAACCTTGCAAGGTTGAGCCGCTCGATGCGGAGGAGTGGATTCCGTATGATTTTTCGTGCACGACGGTCGAGGAGGTTCAGACGTGGTGTCAGGCCCATCGGCATGTGCTCAACGCCGTATCCCGGCAGACGGCAAAATACTACCTGAAGCCGAAAATTTATGTTTCGGCGGAACATACGGCCCAGATCAGGAGGAGGTTGCTGGATATCTATCAGCAGGAGTTCAAAAAACACAGAATCAATATTCTGACCTGTTCGACAACCATGGAGATGGGAGTCGATCTGGGCGATCTGGAATTGGTTGAGATGAACTCCGTGCCGCCCCATCCGGCCAATTACAAGCAGCGGGCAGGTCGAAGCGGGCGAAAAGGGCAGTATCACAGTGCAGCCATAACGCTGTGCGGCAGTGATGCCGTGGGGTTACGTACCATGCAGAATCCCTGTCAGAACCTCATTGCACGCCCGTTTGACATTCCGAAAGTGGATCTGAACAGTCCGCAACTGGTAAAACGACATATCGCGGCTTTCATGATCCGATCCGTAGGAGATAGAGGCAATGCTCCCCGATTGAATGATCGAATCATTGACTTTTTTACGCCATACATGTTTGATGATGATCGGGAAAGAGAGGTCGTTGATTCCGATTTTAATTCGGTCGGTCCGGCCCGGGGGCTTTGCCTTGATTCTGATGAGACCTCCTTTTTTACGTTGAGGAATCAGCTCATATCGGGCAAAGGGCTTCCTGCTCAACAAATCCTGTCATCGCTGGTTGCGGGAACTGCCTTGTCAGAGATGACAGTGGCAGAGGCCGCTCAAATTACGGTGAGCATGCTTGATCACGCTTATCTGGAGTTGAAAGATCGATTCGAGTATCTCAAGGATGAGTATACCCGAAAGGAACATTCGTCCAAGCAGTATCGTGCCCGGTTGAAAGCAACTTTTGTAGCCCTGCTTAAAACCAATCTGGCGCAATATCTGGCGACACATCAGGTGACACCCAATGCTGCCATGCCGGTTAATGTGGTGGAATTCAGTACCAAGTCGGATTATAAGGATCAGGATAACCCCTCCTATATGCTTCGGCAGGCTTTGTCGCAATACGCGCCGGGAAGTGTCGTCGTTCTGGGGAATAAATGTTATGTATCGGGCGGATTGCGATGGAGCAATATGTTTAGGCAGCAGACGGACTTTGTCTTCATTACGCAGAACAATGACGGACAGATCTTTCTGGATGGAACGCCCGGAGTCCGTCCTTTTGTAGTCAACGGAAAAACCTCGCTGAACATGATTCGTCCGCTGGCGTTCGTCAACGACGGTAGTAGCCCGACCGATCGTAATATTCGTGAATCCCCTTATTATCGCACCGAAGTTGCCCTGGTAGGAACCGAAACCTGGCCGCGACGTAACAATTCGCGATGGCTTCGGGTCCGCAGCGCTGCTGAAGATGTTACTTCCTCCATCTTGTTTTACAACGCCGGTTTGGGCTACGGATTTTGCGTCTGTCCGAAGTGTGGCAGAGCCGAGGCGGAGTTTTGTGCCGCATCACAGAATCTGGCCGATTTGCCCGATTCCTTCATTACC
>OHAE01002474.1_pt1 | contig 11149 bp, 12 predicted proteins | sample 1577061 | NCBI WGS metagenome assembly OHAE01 (sample SAMEA3541535, study PRJEB24748) | human gut metagenome | biome: human gut; feature: human-associated habitat; material: faeces | place: China | collected 2012
TGGCGCAGCATGGCTACACGGCCTTTTTCCGGAAGGTTCAGGAAGTCGGCGTCGATGTACATCATCTCGTTGTCGAGACGTACGTTGACGACGATGGAGCCGTGCGGAAGGTGGAACTCCGTCCCCTCGGCATTGCCATACTTGGTGCGGAATTCGGGATTGAGGTGGTCGAGCAGCGTATGGAATGCCTCGACGTATTTCTCTTCACCGTACAGGTCGATGCTCTTGTCATAAAGGTCGCGCTGCATGGCACTCTGCGTAGAGTCCTTGACAGGCGCAATAAAGGGAAGTGTACGTTTCATAGGTCGTTATTGGGTTTAACGGTTATTCTTCTTCGGGCGTGATCGAGCCGTCGGGATTGACGATGATATTGGCTTCGTAGTAGAGGTGGGTCACCTGACCTCCGGAGGTTTCGGTCTCCTTGCCGTCCTCCGTGAAGCAGATCTTGAATTCGGTCTCCAGAGCACCGATATTCCGGCCCCGGTTCATCATGCTCGTGCTTCGCGGAAGCACTTCGTCGATCTCGTAGACGCTGACCGACTTGAAGGTGTGTCCCTCGGGCAGGAGTTGTTTGGCCTCTTCGATCTGGCGTCCGATGGCTGCGGGGTCGATTGCCGAGAGGCTGATGCCCTTGATCTTCGCATAGTCGATCTCGTTGACGCTCGTCGAAAAGTCGTTCATTTGCCCGACGCGGCCATCCAGGTAGTATGCCTGACGGAATGCATAGTTATCCGCATTGACCATGTCGAGCGAGATGCTGCTCAGGTCGTTCGACAGCTCCTCACGCTCGTTGAAACGCATGGCAAAAATCTTGAACTTCGTCGTGTCGACCTTCTCCTTGAGGATTTCCACGGCTTTGGCGTAGGAATCTGCCTGGTCAGCCGGATACTTGGCTCCTCCGAGCATTGAACTGACGTTGTTGCACGAGACAAGCAGTGCAGTCATGCCGGCAATAGCGGCGAGTCGTGATAACTTTTTCATAATAAGAAGCATTTAAGGTTTATGTAATAAATTGTTTGAGTTCCTATTTCATTTCGGCTTTAATGGCGCGGCAGAAGTTGATTTCGTGCCAGAACTGCTCCAGCAGTCGTTCGTCACCGAGCGATTTGCGGCCTGGTCGAAGGAATCCATCCGGTGTCTCGGAGGCAAAATAAAGTGTATCACCCTTGAAAGAGATCATCAGATCCCTGTTGAACGATCGCCTCAATTCAGTCATGCGGCGCATCATGGCAGGAGTCAGCACCATGCGTGCTTCGACCTCGTCGTCGGCATAAACGGCAAAGAGATTCTCGAATTCGGGGTCTTCCAGGTGGACGAACTTGGCACCATTCTTCTGGCGGATGCGCTGGATGGACTGTGCCAAATAGCCGACCTTGTTTTCCAGGTGGTCGGGCAGCAGCAGAACATAGCCACGGAATTTGCGTTCTGTGCGACAGTAGCCGAACATCCCGCGGAACGTATGCATGGTGCTTTCGACACGCGTTCCGAAGATGGGCCGGACCACGGACCGGTACAGCATAGTGAGCGGATTGGTGGTAAGATCTTTTCCTTGTAACGGCGTGATGCCCACATCATATACCTGCATGGTCTGTTCTCCGACGGGAATTTCCAGGCTGCCATACGAGGTTGTGTCTATTCCTGTCAGAGATGTGGATTCACTGAAGAGCCGACTGATACTTCCATCACCCGGGAAACTTCGCTGATATCTACCGGGTACTCCCCGATGATGCGTCCCATAAGCACGGTTTCCTGTTCGCTGAGTGACTGGAGTCCCCGCATGAAAGCAAAGTGCAGTACACAGAAGAAGATGAACCCGTAAAGGATGTATTGACTGGTCTGTACGTTCGTTGCATAATCGGCCGAGGCGAGCAGGTAGCCGCCGAAGAGACAGAAAATGAACCACAGAAGTGTTACCGAATAGACGATCACAAGGAGCACGCGGACGACCCTACGCAGGCGGGCGATGCGCGTCAATTCCCGGTTCATTTTACCGGATAGCAGTTTGAAGTCGACCGTTTTCATGAGCGGAAGAGTTCGGCTACGGATGCTGGTTGCTTTTCCTGGTCAGGAATTTCGATCAGCTCCTCTTGTGTGTGATGGGCCCACGAGGCGATAATCGAAGAAGGGAACATTTCTATTGCGTTGTTGTATTCCGTAACGGCCGCGTTATAGGTACGACGGATTGCCTGCAGTTCGTTTTCTATCTCCTCGATCTGTCCCTGCAGGTGAAGGAACTGCATGTTGGCCTTCAGTTCGGGATAGTTTTCCACGGCGACATTGAGACGGCCGAGTAACGTGGAGATTTCGCTACCTTCGCGGATTTGTTCACGTTCTGCAGCAGAGGCAGCGTGTGAGCGCAGGTCAGTGATACGTGTCAGAATTTCGTTCTCATGGCCCATGTAGGCTTTGACCGCAGCGACGAGATTCGGAATCAGGTCGTTGCGCTGCTTCAATACCACACAGATGCCGCTTTGGCATTGTTTGACGCGGTTTCGTTTGGAAATGAGGCTGTTGTAGGTGATAATACCCCACGTAACCAATAGGATGACGGTCACGGCCACGATGACAATAAGAATGATTCCGGTTGACATATAATATATTTGTTATCGGGTTCGGTTTTCCGATCTGTTTCGAAATTTTCGGGTCTCCTCCACATCCATCCTGCATCCTCTGTATGTCGGGCCACAAGTGCCGACCTTAATATACACAAAGCGTGGAACTGCGGCCATATTGGGTTTTGGAGGTCCTGAGATTACCTTTAGCACAAAATATGGTGATAGCAGCCCACGCAATCGTGAAAGCCGCTATGCCATCTCTTGTGCCAAGTTTGAAAATTTCTCAGGTTCCCAAAACTACAAGATCTGCATAACGCTTGTATATTACCGATTGGGATTCGTGCCCAATCGCTCTACAAATATAGTTTTTTTTATTGATCCGCAAATGCCAAAAGCAAAAAAGGATGATTAAATCGGTAATAATGGTCAGTTTTTGAACTTGAACTTAATGAAACAATTTTATAGATAGATCTTTGGTTCAATAATGAGAAAATCTTATCTTTGATTCTACTTGTTGAAGAATGAGATTGTTGAGTGAAAATCTTGTGCAGATAGCGTCTCGGACTAGGTGGAATGCCTGGTTTCAGGAGGTTCTGTCGTTATTCCGTCAAGTTGAAATTGCACGTCCTGTTACCTGGACAGTGCTGGTATGCTCAGCAAATAATATTTCAGCTGTACGTTGGCTTGTCAATCAAATTCGATGTTGTCATGCAGTGCCACCAGAACTACCAGATGAGGAGATTAAATTTCATATTTTGGCGGCCTATTGTCCGGATAATCGAGCCCTCGGATTCCTTGTTGATACCTGTCAGCACTATTACCGAACCCGTAACAGACAGGGGTTTTTGTCATGTGTCAGAATCGTTGCTTCTGTGAACAGCGAAGGATATTCACATTTGAATTTCCTATATAATTTGATCATGAGCAACGTGCTCCGCGAATACCGGAATCATGGTCCGGCTACGGGAATGAATCCACATTCAACATTTCTGACCGATAAAGACTTCCGCTCTCTCGGACGGTTGCTCCCGGATTTCAAACCGTTCGAATTCCGGGAACGGCTGCAGGCCTTGCAACATCAAGTAACGGGAAATACGACCAGCGAAGAGTTGGCGCGCGCTTGTTGTATGTCCGGCTCTGTTTTTCGCAAGCGCTTCAAGGAGGAGTTTGACATTCCGGTGTCGGAATGGTTGCGTGAGCGCCGTAAAGAGCGGATCAAGCGAATGTTGCTTGATACGGACCTTCCGCTTTACCAGGTGGCCGAAAGCAACGGGTTCAATATGCCGTCCACTTTCTCGGATTATTGTCGACGGAATTTTGGTCGCACACCCGGACAAATGCGAAAAAAGAGTGAATTTGTGAAAGAATCTTAAATCCGAACTTTTCGCGCTCTTTTCAGAATAAGAACTTCATTGGTTCAACTTATTTTTAGTTCGCCAATGAAGCTCGTTTTGTCTGCCGAACATATCAGCCTGAAAAACTGTCTCACGGCCATATTGTTGGAGAGAGAGCGACTCTCTCCTCAATGTGTCTTGGAGGTCCTGAATTTCTTCAAAGTTAAACAAGATCGTGGACCTCCACAACCTGCAACGGATTGTTCTTGAAATTTTGTTAAATTTCTTTTTGCGAAGAACTATTCGTGCCAGCGAGTTTGTTGCCCGAGTGATTGTCTAAATTGCGATTGTTATAAACATTCGTTCATCCATGATTCACGGCGAGAATATTTATCTGCGAGGATTCGGTACCTTTTTACTCAAACAGAGAGCCGAGAAGGCAGCGCGTAATATATCTAAAAATGCGACGATTGTTATTCCTGCTCACACGGTCCCGGCCTTCAAACCATCTCCGGAGTTTGTCTCAAAGGTAAAATAAAACAGACTGTTTGATACAGACAAGGCCTCGAATCAGTTTTCGAGGCCTTGTTTATGAAGGTTTGCTTTGTCCTACGCCTTTGGTAACAGCAAATTTTTGATGTAGGTTTCTATCTCCTGAGCGCTGATGGAATACAAAGGTTCCAATTGTGCAAAGTTCTGATCTTCCCCGAAGCGGCGGTGATCGGTCAGCATGGCAAGAATATGCTTGCTTTTAAGCGTATGGTTTGAATATTCTCCGGCAGCCCTGACAAATTTCATCACATCCGGCTGCTGCTGGAAAATACAATATAAATCATAATAGTCCCGGAACTTGCTGCGGCGAAGCATTACCTCCATTTTCATTGCGGCGATGGCTTCCATATCCGCCAGAACAATATGGTTCAGAAACGGGACTGTGTGATTGACCGGAGATTTGCTTTCCTTGGCATAAAAGGAGAATTTCACCCCCGCGGCGATGAATTCGACATGGTTGTGATCGAGAATGTCCATGGATTGAATCTCCGCAACGGTTTCCAGTTCTTTGCGTATTTGCGGCCAGTCTACATCCATACGCTCACCCTTGTGTGTCTGCCAACGCATGAAATCCAGATCTTCACTCAAGCGGTGCCCGAGCTGAATGGCAAGGGCCGTACCTCCGACCAGAGTCCAGCCTTTCAGACAATCGAGCCGGGAAACAGGTTCGATGATTTGTTCCGTATGTTTTGCAATTCCTTTCATGCCGTGAATTTGGACAAATGACGAGTTTGCATCGATTTCAGATAACGGTCAGGGTACCGGATGCTGAAATAATACCAGGCATAGAACCGATTCAAAGAGTAGTAATAATCGCCTTGTATGACCATCGTTTCCAACCATACCTTCTTGATTTTCCGCATGGGAAACAGTTCGAAAAGCAGATTGATGTCGTCGATATCCAGTCGGATGAGTGTCTCTTCGATCAGTTGGCGATCCGTAATTGAACTGCGGACAGACGCCCGGTCATAGGACCAAAACGCGCCGGCCTTCATTAAACGATCTACCAATTGATTCCGAATCTCCATATTGCAAAGTTAGTAAATTTTCAACAAGAAAGTTTGTCGAGGCTGCTTAATATTTCTGAATCCTTATTGATTCTTCGGTAGCAGGCACTTCGCTCAATTTTCACGTTGAAAAAGTGCCAAATGATCTTTTTTTCGTACTTTCAAACCGTGATTTGCGTTATTGGAACATGGAAAAGACGAAAGACCTGTTGACCTTTCACAAGCCGGACCTCACGACCCGTCAGGAACTCCCTGTTTACGGTCAAACGCGTGCGGCTCGAGAAGGGTTGCGCCTGGCTGATGCCCTCGAACCCGAAATACCAACCGATTCGCGTGGATGCAGACAATGAATTTCTTGTCTGGGGCGTCGTCCGCCACGTCATCAAAACTTTCAAATAGACGACCATGTACGGGCTCTGCGACTGCAACAACTTCTACGCCTCCTGCGAGCGGCTTTTCCGGCCTGATCTGGTGGGACGTCCCGTCGTGGTGCTCTCGAACAACGACGGCTGCGTGCGACTTGTTGCCTGTGAAACAGATAAGCAGGCGTTTATCGACTCTGGTTGATGAATAACTGATAATCTGGTGTAGAGTGCGATTCTCTATCGTCCTGATGAGCGGACGAAAACACTTTCCCCATTGGTACAGGATGACACCCTGTATCGGTGAAGCGGGAATGAAAGCGGGGTAAGGCGTAATCCGGACGACGATCCCCGCAAGTGTGAAAGTATGCGTAAGAATGCTGAATCCATATAATCATCGATACGTTGACCAAGCCTACCCGGAATATCAGGCTTGCCCAAAATGGGAACGATCGCTGGACTGTGATAATTGCATGACCGATTACAGTCGCTCATCCACACGGCGATCCGGTGAACAGTGGGACGCTAACCTTTCGTCAAAACAGATTGTCGGAACAAGTTAACCATGCGTCGGTTCTGCCCTTGGCAGTAGGCAGCCGGCCATATACCGGCACAAGGGAGGATGGGGTAAGAAGCTAACGCTTGCGGGAAAGCCGCAGGATATGCAGACGTACCCCCGTTGTGTTTTCATAAATCTATCAAGTACCAGTTAAAACGATGAACACGGATACACATCCGATGTATGAATGGAAAACATAGCCTTGGAGTAAAATCGAAAGGTGTGTTTTCAAACTGCAAAAGAGGATTTACAAGGCATCTCAACGCGATGACATCTATCAGGTGCACAAACTTCAAAAGCTTCTTATCAAATCCCGTTATGCCAAGCTGTTGGCAATACGGAAAGTAACTCAGGATAACCACGGTGCGAAAACCGCCGGAGTGGATGGTGTAAAATATCTGACCGGCAAACAGCGCATGAGGCTATCCGAAGAACTCGGTCTGCATCATCGCGCCAAACCGCTACGCAGGGTATGGATACCCAAACCGAACTCGACCGAAAAGCGTCCTCTCGGCATCCCGGTTATGCGGGACAGAGTGCTACAGGCGCTTCTGAAACTCGCTCTGGAACCAGAATGGGAAGCGAGATTCGAGCCAAACAGCTATGGTTTCCGCCCCGGGCGGTCGGCACAAGATGCGATCGCAGCCATATTCAACTGCATAAATCAACGTGCGAAATGGGTCCTCGATGCTGATATTGAAAAGTGTTTCGACCGAATAAACCATCAAAAATTGCTGGATAAGGTCAATACAATACCTTTATTCCGTCAAATGATTAAAGGGTGGCTGAAAGCCGGGATACTTGAATCCGATGTATTTTCCGAAACCGAAGCCGGCACGCCGCAAGGTGGGGTTATTTCTCCTTTACTTGCAAATATTGCCCTGCACGGAATGGAAGAATATCTCGGACGAATATTCAGGATCAGGAGGATCGGAAATGGCAAATTCAGTCAGAAGATCACATTTATCCGTTATGCCGATGATTTTGTGGTGATACATCAAGACCGGGAGGTACTTGAACAATGCCGTAAACTGTTGGATGAGTGGTTGGCAGAAATCGGACTGGCGATGAAACCGTCCAAAACACGATTAGTACACACCTTGCATTCAATAGACGACAGTAGGCCTGGCTTTGATTTTCTCGGAGTGACCGTAAGGCAGTTCCCTGTCGGACGTACTCATACCGGAACGGATCAGCGTGGCAATCCGCTGGGGTATAAGACGATTATCAAACCCTCGAAGAAATCCCAAGTGCGACACTATCAGCGTATGAAGGAGATTATTTACCGGCAACGGGCATCTCCACAGGAATCACTTATACACGAATTGAATTCCGTAATACGCGGATGGTCGCTATATTATGCAGGACAGGTATCGAAAGACGTCTATTCCCGCATGGATTTTCTGTTATTCAAAAGTTTATACCGCTGGGCTACCCGCCGCCATGGAGGTAAACACAAGAAACGGATTGTCCGTAAATATTGGAGACTCGAAAAGGGACGATGGCGATTTGAAACCCGAAAAGAGGTTAAATTACAGTACCATAGTTCGACACCCGTTGTCCGTCATGTGAAAGTAAAAGGGAACCGTTCTCCGTTTGACGGAGATTGGATTTACTGGGGCAAACGACTCGGTAAATATGGCGGCCTCACGGCACGAAGGTCGTCGCTACTTAAACGGCAAAACTTCAGATGTGCGTATTGTGGGTTGTCGTTTACGGCAATGGATTTGATAGAAGAAGATCATTTGTTACCTAAAATAGCGGGAGGTAGGAATGATTTGCGTAACTGTCAGTTGCTTCATCGCCATTGCCACGATCAGAAAACAACGATCGATGGCAGTTATGAAGCTCGCGGTAGCGGAATACAACGAGGAGCCGTGTGAGGTGAAAGTCTCACGCACGGTTCTGAAGTGGCAGTCGGGAGAATAATCTCCCGACTGACCATAACATCATTGCCCGATCTAACGAAGCCAAGGCGCTCGGCATTGGCATGGGACAGCCGTTTTATCAGGTTCGTCCGCTGATAGAGCGCGGTCAGGTGACTGTGTTTTCGGCAAACTTTGCTTTGTACGGAGATTTGTCGCGTCGTGTGATGGCGACGCTCCGCTCGCTGGTCCCCGGCATCGAGGTCTACTCGATCGACGAGGCGTTCTTCGATCTGCGGGGGATGGCCGAGCCGCTCGACGAACTGGGGCGTTCGATCGGCCGCACCGTCCGCCGGAACGTCGGGATTCCCGTCAGCATCGGCATTGCCCCGACCAAGACGCTGGCCAAGATCGCCTCAAAGTTGGCTAAACAATATCCCAAGCTGAATGGCTGCTGCTACATGCATCGTCCGGAGGATATAGCCAAAGTGTTGCGGAAATTTCCCTTGCAGGATGTCTGGGGCATAGGTCGTCGCTATGGGAAGATATTCGATCGCATGGGGCTCTGTACAGCGCAGCAGTTTGTTGATCTACAGCAGGAGTGGGTTCGTGCCCGTATGGGCGTCACCGGGCTGCGCACCTGGAGCGAACTTCAGGGTATTGAGTGTATTACTTTTGAGCAGATGCCGCCGCGCAAGCAGCAGATCACCATTTCGCGTACTTTTCCCAAAGAGATCTATACGCAGGAAGAGCTGGATCCTATTATTTCCGAATTTGCGTCGATGTGCGCCGAGAAACTTCGTGGTGAAGGTTCGGTCTGCTGTGAAGTGCAGAGCTATCTGTTGACGAATCGGCATCGTGAGGATCAGCCGCAGCGCTATGAGACGAGCCTTCAATTGTTGCCGGAGTCAACCAACAGTACACTTGAAATTGTGCGACAGGCCCGCATTGCCTTGCGACAGGTTTTCCAGCCGGGCTATGGATACAAGAAGGCGGGCGTGATCCTTTCGCAGATTACCTTGGCCTCCGAACAGCAGGGTTCGCTGTTTTCGCCGCTGGATCGGGAAAAGCACGCCCGGCTGATGGATGTTCTCGATTCGATGAACAAAACCCACGGTAAAGGTACGATTGTCGTGGCAGCCCAGGGGACCGATCATTTCCGTATGAATCGAGAACATCTTTCACCCCGCTATACGACCGACTGGAAGGACCTGCTTGTTGTCAAGGTTTGATTAGTCTGAGATCCGGAAACGACAGCTTCGGATGTATTTTCAAGAAACGTATCGGCAATTTCGAATCTTATCCTCAGATGACGCAAAAAGCGGAATTTTTAGCGAGGAAATCACTTTTCTCCTTGATTTTTTGCGGGATGTCTCTTATCTTTGTAAGAGAGAGCGTTATGAGGAAATTCAGAGATTTTAAGAACGGCATTTTGCAATGGCTTTCTCAAACGGGAATGCCCGGAAGTCTTTGTTCCATATATAACGACGCCTTTCCTGCTCTATTTGGGCTTTTCGGCATGAATGGGGTAAACATATACCCCCCCCCGAAAAAATCGGTTGAAATAGCATTTAATCGAGCCTTCTCTCCCGGATACGGTTTGTGTTCGGGCGTTGTCCGTATGTCTTTTTGTTCCACTCCCAAACAGAAAGACAGATGACCTCCGAACTGAACCATATCCTCATGGCTGCCTGCCTGCTGATTGTTGCGGGCATCGCATCTTTCCCGTACAGATTGAGCTACGGCAATACAGCATGGCTTCCCCGGTGGATGCGCCCGAACAAGGCATATCTCGACCGGCCCTATGAATATGACTATCCGGCGAGGGGTATCGGACTGCTCTTTTCTGTAATGACGGCTCTGATCGGGACATTGGCGTTGGTTTTCATGCTGACGCCAGAACTGCCGGACGATGTACCGGCAGAAAGGTGGTTTTCCGCCTTGGCGGTTCTTTATCCGGCCTATGCTGCCTGTCAAGTGCTTTTCTGGCGGAAGGACTACGGCGACGGCTTCTGTTATGCCGGCCGAATTACGGCGTTCAGCGACGGAAAGGTCTATGCAATCCTTATGACTGCCGTAGCCGTATTTGTCCTTCACCTGACCGGTATCCTTCCGCTGTCCGTCTATCGGATTGCGGCCGCCGTGTTCTGCGCACTCTGCTGCATCTTCCTTATCCACGACTATATCCGGGTATTCCGGCTGCGGGGCGACAACGAATACAGCGACCCGATCGGACTGAAAGAAATGTACCCCGAAAGTCTCAATTTGCTTGCTTTCCCGCCTCTTGCCGCACTTTCTACAGTGTCGTTGTGGTGGAATACCACCGTATGTATTATTCTTTTTGGGATTCTTCTACTGTGCCTCACGGCAGTACGTTATGTATGCCGCTTCCACCCGGCAATCAAGGGCGACGAACACGAACGCAGAGGGTATCTGCGGTATTGGAAACGGAATGTACTGCGAAATGTAAATTATTAAAAACGATGATATGAAAGACCTGAAGAAATGGATTACGACCGCACTGCTGTCGCTGCTGTTGCTACCGGCAATGGCGCAGGAGACGGCAGACTCGACCTACACCTTCCGTTTCGTGACGGACGAAGACATGTTCTACGTTCCGTGGAGCGGAAACGGGGAGGAATTGAACCGCCTGCTTTCCTGTATAAAACAGCACAAGGAAGCGATTCTCGACGGAGAGATTCCCGTCGAGGTCAATGGTTATTGCACGTCGCAGTCCTCTGCGGCCGAAAACCTCGCCATGGCAAAAACCCGCTCGAACCGCGTGAAGAGCGAAATGATTCTGCGCGGGGGACTCACCGAGGCGTGCTTTACAACGAAAAACCACGCCGACAAAGGCAACTTCGTCACCGTGCGCCTCGTCATCCCCGCCACTCCGTCGGCCATCGAGGAAGCTG
>OHAE01002479.1_pt1 | contig 11138 bp, 8 predicted proteins | sample 1577061 | NCBI WGS metagenome assembly OHAE01 (sample SAMEA3541535, study PRJEB24748) | human gut metagenome | biome: human gut; feature: human-associated habitat; material: faeces | place: China | collected 2012
GGGACTGAACGGATATCACCGGAAATGCTGAACGGGTATCCGCCGGAATATGCATAATGTTCATAAAACCATATAACACGTAATAAAGTATTGTAATCACTAAATTTATAAGCAAAGTTTTGGACAGTGTCATAAAAAGTCATTTCTTTTGTTTAAAGCCTATAATAAATAAAACACAAGAAATTCCCAATTAAGTTGGAAATATCTCGTTAAGTGTGCGACCATCCTTGTCCACCCAAGCAGTCCGACCATTAACATTTCGTCCAAGTACAATAGCAGCAGCTGCTGATGGAGAATCACACATTCCATCTTTATTTACCAGCCATGTCGTAGACTGTTTTGTACAATATGTCCTTAGAAATATCCTACGACGTAATGATGCGGAAGAGGCACCAAACGTTGGAGAGACATTCAAAGATAATAAACTACCAGCCTTAATGAAAAAGCGATTTGTCTTGGGATCAAATATTCCATGCGCATTACAATAGTTTTCAGATGAAATAGCCCGTTTAAGGTAAAATGTATGGAAGGTGGACTTAACAATCACAGTCTTTATGTCTGCTTTAATAGGCATAACTGTAGGATGGTCATTTCTAAGCATTGCCCCATAAGCATCTTTCCACATAAAATACTGGGCATTATTTCCTATTACGTATGATGCAGCAATAGAAGCACTCTCGCATTCTATCTCATCTGTAACACGATAATACTTTTTATCAAGCATACAGTGCGTTTCCACTACCTCTGCTCTGTTTTTGCCTAGCTGAGTATTATTAAATTCTGGAATACTGTAAATGGAAAGTAAACTATTCTTCAAGATAAAGAAATGACCAGTTGAGGGCTCATAATACCCCATCGCTTTGACAACACCTCTGATTTTTAAAAAATACTGAGTTTCATGCTCTTTAGGAACAACAGCATTACTTTTTATGTATTCTACTTTTCTTGCATTCTGTTCAAGCGAGGTTATAATAGATATAAGTCCATTTTCGCAAGCTTTGCGAAAATTAATTTGAGGATAAATTTGTTCTAATGTAACTAAGTTGCTATCTTTCCATAAATCAATAGATGCATTGCCCCCAGTAACTATGGTAGCCGAGATTCGTGGACTCTTGCAAACTACATTTTCAATAAGATAAAGGCCTTCCACTTTATCAAAACCTGTTTTCCCTTTTAAAATATTTCTTCTCTGTACTTGTTGTTCAGAAGATCGAACATCAAAACTTTCCTTGTCTGATATTTTACTAAATTTCAGAATAGTGAAGGTATTGTTCTTGTCATCATAATAACCAGCTGCGTCACATTTTTTTTGTAAAGTACGTAACCAAAACACATGATATCCCTGCGTAATAACTTCATTTACAACCTTATTAAATGCATCAGCACGATATGTTTCAACTTTTTGCTCATCAAAGAGTATCTGGTGAGAACAAGAATTAACAGTGCACAACTGCGCAAGAATAAACTGATGAAGAATTTCGTTCTCCTCATCAGTATCAAAGAGGTTAACACGTTTAGCTTTACCGAACAATTCCTCATATTCTTCATGTATCTTTTTACTCTCTGCGTTCATTTTTTTTATTAGTTAGCCCTTTGATGCTTTTGATTTTTGCCTTAGTCACATCAATATTTCCAATGACAGGTACAATGTGAATTAAAAAACGTTGATTTTTTCCCTCAACTTGCTTCCACTTTTGCCAATATTCCTCATCTGTTGTAGTTTGCTGCCTCAGAAACTGCTCATCTGGTTTTACACGAGGAACCCCACCTTCTCCACTACCAGAAATAATCAACTCACACTTAGGGATGGATGAAAGATCAATGCCATGGCTTTTCCAGAATTCATTTAAAAACTGTGCTCTGAGGTAGGAAAGCGTATAATTATTTTGCCAGTCATTGTTATTGAACTTTATTTTTGAAGACTGACCTTCTATTACCACTAGGAATTTAATGTTGTCCTGCATCGCATTATTTTGCTCAAGCTTCAGAATGGTATTCTTGATTATCTCTCCAGCCTGAAGAATATCCTTACGCTTCTGTGTAGCTGCACCAGGATTGGTTATATCTAACTTCAGTTTATCGATGTGGTACTCTTTCTCTTGATATTCAACATCCACTGTAAACAGATGCTTTAAATATTCCGCGTTATAACCAAAGAAGCGAGTAGAATCTATAGAACTCACCGTAGAATACACAGTAATAATATCTTCATATTCATCCACCAACTCTTGGAGCTGATTATTTTTGATTTTAAATCGGCTAAAAGATACAGCAAAAAGTACTAACATAATAGCAAACAATGTTGTCATTATGTCTACATAGCTTGGCCAAAACGAACCGTTATTGTTCTCGTTCATCACGTTCTTAAATGTTTAGGTATTAGAAGAGTTTAACACTTGTCTTCTTCTCTTCAATTTTCTTTAACAGCTCAGACATTTCTTCCAACTTCTTTGTCAAAGCAGCAAACTTCACAGGGTCAGAATTATCGATATGAGATTTGATTGTATTAAGAATTTCAGAAAGAAGTTTCAAATTAGTAAGCTGAGAGAGATTAGAAAGTTGAGAGAAATCCTTTCTAATATCCTCGATGTTAAACTTCTCTTCCAACACAGCCTTAAATTTCTCCTGGCGTTTAACTACCTCTTTAGTCTGTTCCTCAAGCATATTTGCAAAACCATCCATATGATCTATAATAGCAGCCTCATAACGCTTATTGAGCTTATCAATGACCTCAGTCTGCTTATTAAACATAGCATTTAGTCTTTCATCAGAAAGTTCTATAAACTTATCGGCAATCTTTTTCTTATTCTCAAGAACATTAATGATATTCTTGATGGCATTTATTTCTGTACCTGATACGAGGTCTGCATGAGAGATTTGATTGCCGAGATTGTTCACATTCTCTTCGAATGTCTTGATTCTATCAAGAATCTGATTAATGCGAACTGCTACCTCACGAGGAACTGTCAACATCTCGTTATACTGTTCCTGATAGTTTATAACTTCCTGGGTGGCAGCAAGCATCATGCGACGAGCCTCTTCAAACTTATTGAGAGACTGAGTAATACCTGCAAAATGATTTGCAGCTTCAATGTATTTATCCATACCACGAGTAAGCTGATCACTTTTAAGGGTATTAAGAATCTGGTCTTGAAGTTGGGTGTTACGATTAATCTTATCCATATTTTCTCCCATAACCTGAACTGCTGTAGAAACAATCTTTACATTTTGTTCGAAGGTCTCACCAAATGCACTGGTGCATCGATCAAAAGTAATTTGGAATTTATTGATTACATTTTCAAAAGAAGGTTCAAACTTATCCACGGTTGAATGTAATTTTGTTATAGCTGAAACAAGACTCACATCCAAGGAAGGCATTAATTCAGTCTGAATATAGTCATAAAATTCATTTTTCGTTTCCTCTACATTTTTTTGAGCCCTACCGATAGCAGCACTGTTGATTGTAGTCAAGAGTAAGCCTAAGAAACTGGTTGACATAGATACAAGTACACCTGCCAAAAGATTTTGAATAGACTCATCTGTAATACCATTCACACCATCAAAGCCCCAAAGAAATGTTATGATTCCTAAGAATACTCCCAAAAATGTACCCATCAGTCCAAGGTGAGTTGGGAAAGAAAGTTTTGCAAGAGCTTGATCACGGCGCATAGCAATTTTTCGTTCAACTTTATTCTGAATAATAGAGAAATCTGTAGTACCTTTTGTTTTGACAACATAATGGTTGATCTCACCTATCAGCAGATTCAAGTCTGAGTTATCCACACCAACTTCATCAAGCTGAACTACGTCTTCTTTGCCTACCTTCAAAGAAGATGTGGAATAAGAACAACCATTTTCCCGTTTAAAGAAATCCTTGTATAAGGTTATAAAAACCTTAGTTTCCATGTAGAATCGCCATTGGAGAACGAAAAAAACAATCGTCACTCCAACAGAAAATGCTAATGTAATATAGAAAGTATTCATTTATTATAATTTTGTCATTTCAAATATTCTATCAACAATAGGAATGAAGAACACAGAGTCATAAAATATAACCTCGTCTCCATACTTCTGCTTCACCTGTGTTTTGTAATACGTAGATAACGGTGTAGACATATCTTTAGCAGCTTCTTCCACATAAATTGAGATATTGGCTGTATTATCCATGATGCGTTCACGCTTGATTAAATCAAGTACCTTCTTATACAACTCTGCCAATTGCTTGTATTTCAACACAAGTGCTGATTTAAGATCCTGAAAATGATTATTTAAATCACCCACACTTTCATACTTATCAGCTGTACCCTGATAGACTATATTTTTTACATTTTCTGCATTTCTATCACGGTACAAACCACCATAGCACGTTGCCTCCTTACGCTCCTCTGGAAGGGTTAGATTGATGTTATGTTCACCACCAAAGACCTCAGAGAAAACAAGATTAATAATAGCCTTTAATACGCTCTGCTGACCAGTAATAAAGTTATCGATATACTTACTACCATTACCGCTGAACACTATTGTGCGAGGAGCATCCATATGATTGTCCTTATACATCTGTGCCATATAATACAAGATAGATGTAAAGTGATATACAAATACTGGCTTAAAGTCTTTACTTAATTTCTTACTAATATTACAATAGCGGTCATTGCTTAACCAAAAGTTGATGATATCTTTTGTCTTAGAGCCATCATAACCTATCATACTATCATTAAGATCTTTCAAGTTCTGATTGCCATCAAAAGTGATAGTATCAGCATATCGATTATAAATACCATTACTGCGTTCTGACTCAAATTCTATGTAACCATTCTCCCAAAGCACATCGCATCCAAAATGTACTGAATTAGCCATTACAGCTTTATTATCTTTAAAATACACAAAGTCTGTAGAACCGCCACCAATATCAATCACTGTTACAGCGTCGCTATCTGCAATATATCGTTTCTTATTGTAGTAATAATAAGGAGCCTCCGATTCTGAGTATTGGCTTACCTGACTTGGATTAATAAATAAAATATCTTTGGGCTCGCTCGTCCAAATGCCATTATACATTTCTCTTTCATTACCAGAGAAACTCAAAGGGCTAAACCATACCAGCCTTGTGCGATTAAGATCACCATTACGTTGGAGAATGTCACACTTAATAATAAGCAATAGTTCTCTCACAAAGATACGTAATTCTTCCTCATTTTTCTCCCATTTAATATTCGTATGAACCTCCTGATCATCATTAGGCATCAACTTTTCATAAAAAAAGGCAATATTATGATTATCAAACAGTTTTGGTCTCTGTTTCTTGTTCTTAATACTACAGATAGCAGTGCGGATTGGGAACTTGTAATCTGTACCATCAATCATAGCAGGCAAAAACTCTGTCTTAATATTCTTACGGGCTTTTTCGAAAATACTATTCTCAATCTGTTGGTTGATAGAAAATTGGCTATCTGTCTTCACCTCATGCAGATAAGAAACCATAGGACGCTCCATTGAGAATAACTCAGGATTTTTACTTAAATCAGGAGTGTCATCAGCATTATTCTTGCAGCGAGACATAAAAGTATTGGATGTACCCAAGTCTACAGCATAGGTAAATGTCTGATTCGTAGGATTACTATGCTCCCATTGGGGAACTATGAGTCCTTTCTGTCCAAATACTTCTACCTCAATTACATCAAAGGCCGTATTAAACACCTCATAGAACTTAGTTTCACTTTTTTCTCCAGTTTCCGTACTCTGGCGAGAACGTATTACAGAGGGTAATGTACCAAATTGTGCATTATTATCAGGAGTAACCTCAGATACCAACTTAATTATCTGCCCTTCCCTACGATAGAAAGTCAGATTTATCTCATCAATATTGAAATACGGTGCCTCAGGATTCTCGTCTGCTGCTACTACAAGAACTTTGAAATAGTTGTTTTCATCATCATTATGGGAAAGAATGTTAGGGAACAACCCTAAATCGAAGTTCAAAGAATTATCACTTAAATCTACAATCTTTCCATGAGAAGCCGCATAAGTATCACCCTTATCGTAAAACTTTTTGTACTCTTTACCATTGTAACGGAGAGATACAGTAATATCATTCCTATTCAAATGAATAGATGCGTCAGGAACATTACCATTAAATAAATTAAACACCTCAGCCTTAAATGGCATTAAATAATCATAATCACGATCAGGGGTATCATTCTGATATTTAATACCAAAGAAGTATTTATCAGAAATGCGATAAGGTAATTTGATGATAGTATCTGTGAAAAAACTCATCACATCAACCTCATCAAGTCTCATTAACTCAAGTCTATTGATAATTAACGGATCATTTTGGTCTGTTAATATAGAACTCATTTTTTGGCCATAGTCATTCCGAATATCATTATCATTTCTGAATCCATGAATATATTCTTTTATCTCTTTGAATCGACTATCTACATTATCTCCACCAAACAGCGTGTTGTACATATAGTTTTTAAAGTCAACATCGCGGTCGCCAAAGAGTATTATGTCACGGAAGTAGAAACCTGAAGACTTCCTACGGATTTGAAGGTTGTTGTATTGTTCTCCAGCACACTTTACTTTTATTGAGTTATTCTCTTTGATTTTGGCCTTATCCATATCAGGAGGAGTAACAAATCCCGTAATGGGTGAACTACATGCCAGTAATTTATCTTTTCCATTTTCTGAATAAATTAAAAAATATAATTTATCTTCTTTAATATCTGTAATATAATAGTCGTGAATAGAATTGTATAAGACAGGCATTTTTTCCTTAATATATGCCAACTCCTCCTGGCTTTTCCATTCTCTTAATTCTATTTTTTCACCATTCTTCCAAGTATTGTTTTTATGGTATTTGCTATAAAAAAGTAGTTCAAACACATCAAGAATATCTGACACCATTTGTCTGTAGGCAAAACCAGCCTCGTTCTTTGGATTGATATGTTCTTCATGAACGCGACGAAAAGCTTCACGGGCAACGAAGAAGCGAGCAAAAGGGGTTGGAAGTGAATTAAGTGCACTACTATTGTCTGTTTTTTGCTCTATTACTTTATCTAGGCGGTCTGCTGTGAGTGCAGTTTCTTCTGCCACCCATTTAGACCCGTTGATACCACGGTCTACTATATTTAAATCTACTCTTGCCATAGTTATTTCAGAATCTTTTGAGTGTAGTTATTAATAGCTTTGTAAGCGAAATCCAAGAAATAGCGAAATGTATTATTATGCTTTTGGATGTCGGCGTTGCTCTCTTTAATCATCTGCAAAAGATAATATGAATCATCCTTTGCATCAAGTTCATAGCCCTCAATCCATCCACTCATATCCTTATGTGATTCATAATGCAGTGGAGCAAAAGCACGTTTATTAGTAGCTAACTCATTATACCACTGATAGAAAGTCTCTGTAAAATTATAGAGATCATTATAAGCAACGTCCTTATAGAATTTCGTATCAAAATAACGATTTTTCTTTAAAGGGAACCATTTTTCTTTTGGAAGGATGTTCACCAATTCACGTAAAAGCATATAGTCAGCTATCGTTTTTACAATATCAGTATAATCCTTGCCCATACTTTCCAAATTAAGAACTTCTACATCATCATTGATAGCACGAGACAAAAATTGTTGTCTTTCAGGTTTATCACGTCCTAAAAAGTCAAATAAAGCTGATGCAGCCACAAGCTCGATGAAATTAGCAGTATCCTCTTGTTTCTTCTCATCATTCTCATAAGTTTGGTGTAATGTCTTCTCACCAATATAGTAGAGGTAGTCTGATTTAATAGTATTTTGATAATATGCCAAAGCTGCTTTTGTCTTAGTATAGAAATTGGCAGAATCGATATCACTGCCAGTTGTAGCTGGATCCTTCAAACCATAATAGGGTAAAACCGTTATGGCACCCATCAATGCATTTTTTACTGCAGGCTGATCACTAGCACCTCTGATTTTTTTCTCCAAAAGTGGGAAACCAGACGCACCAGTACCACCAAATATGGAACTGATAATAAAGATACGATCATCCTTTTCACAATGAATTTTGAAGCCATTGAACCAGTCTGCATTCTCTATCATGTCACCCAACACAACTGTGCCCACATTCGGATTACCTTTAAAACCAACAGATAATGGATTATTCAGATTTTGAGTAGAGAACAAAGTTTCAATAAGATAGTTATTGATATTGTCTACACCTAAATTTGATTTGTGAATATAACTACCAAACTTTTCCTCGTTACCAGAAATCTGCTTAGTGTCATTATGTTGGTTGTTCAATTCATCCAATGTTATAACCTCAGAACCAAAGAAACCTTCTGAAGCATTCATTTTTGTAGAGCCATTATTAACAGAGCGGTTATATACTGTCTTATAGCTCTCAATGAGACTATGTAAATTTTTCTTTTCCTGCAGATCAAGGTGAGGATCAAGAATGATAGGTACAATAACATATCCGTTAGTTTTCATTCCACCAGCAAGAAGCATCATAATGCTTTTCATCACACGGATACCCGTACCTCCTATGCAAAATACAAATACTTTTTTCATTCCTATTCAGGCTATTTAAAGAGTTTATATGCGTTTGTTTTGATATTGCTTTTACAAACAATCACAGATGCCAAGAAGTATATAACACTTGCATAAATGGCATTACACAAGGCTATTTTAATCTCCACACTCCATGAACCCTGCATCGTTGGCTTAGCGGTAAAATATTCTAAAAATAAAGTAACCAAAAATGTCACAACAGCAGCTACACCTAATATAATACACCACCATCGGGGAGTATACTTTCTACCAGGCTGGTTATTAAACGGACCATAATAGTAATATGCCAGCATAATACCAATAACCAACATTGTAATAAAAAAGACTATAGAACCGTTATCCAATTCATTCCAAAAAGCTATTGCTTGATCGTAAAGTACATCATCGTTTCTGAATGAGTCTATAAAATCATTCTTTGTTCCTGCAAGCCATGAATATATTTTTAGTAGTTTCATTGCTAAGATATATTATTGTTGTTTAGAAATTAGTATATAATTCGACTTAATTGATTTATTGATGACACCATCATAAAAGATACCTTTTAAAAACTCATCAACAGAATATGATTTGGTTACATCTGTTTCTGATATTGCACCAAAGAATGGAGTAAAACGTGAGGTATCAGACTCTGGCATCTCAAGTGTCCATTCAATAACATCTGCATCATTAGCTAACATGTTGTACACTTTTAGGTTTATAGTTGCAACAGCAGTACGTTTTAATTCTTTCCCTATAATATTCTTCACATTAAACTGGATATTACCTAGCTCAACTTTTGAGCCATAAAGAGCTCTTATCTTTAAAGCTTCTCGTAAATAGTCCTCATCAGCTATTAACCAACGGTAATTCGCGATGTCAAGTTTCAAACGAATAGTAGCCGTATCATTTACATTGGTGTCATACCCTATAAATGTTGGTTCATTGCCTTGTTGATAGCAGTTCAAAGGTACACCAAACTCATAGTGTGGCTGACCATAATTAAAGCCACTCTCTATGTTATCGACAAAATGTTTACTATTATCAATTAAAATAGAAATAGCATTACGCATAAAAGCGACATGACGATCATTACCAATAATTACATAATAATAAGGTGATTTGGGGGTAACTACTTTACCACTCTTATCCCGATAATCAGAAGTGGCAGCTATCACGCATATAGCCTTTCCATACTGTCGGAGAATAGAACAAACGTCAGTACTATACTGACTCAACAATACATCTGGAGCAGCTGCACCAACAGGACTGTATTTCATATCAGACACAAGAACTGCCACTTCGCCAGTATCAGTTTCCAACGACTTAATCATTGATTGTAACATGATGGGAGTTTGTGTGGAAGCAGATGATACAAAAGAGCCTGTGTTCATTGCTGTCTGAAACTGCTGTAAAGGTATCTGCTTTCCAATATTCCCATCATTGGTAAGAATATCTACAGCAGGAATTAGTCCTGAGAAATAGCTTGCTACAGCCCAAACGTCCGTTTTGAAATCCGTTGGTATATTAGCACGAAAGAAGCCATTCATGCTCCCTGACACCTCTACGAAAAACCTTATACGAGTTGGAGATTCAGGTGTAAACATATTTGAATCATTTACTATGAGGTAAGTTCCATCACTATCAAAATGAGGGTCTACCACTGAATTATAATTCGTACAGGAAAAGAAAGTAAAAAAAGCTATTCCGCTAACTAAAATTATGGACAGGAACAAAGTTTTTCTCATTTATTACTTATTTTTTAAATTTCAATATCATTTCTTATAACTCTTAACACCGCAATGCTTCTATTCTTAACTAAAGCACATATTATTAATATATTACAAAGTTTCTATCATAATCAAAAGATTCAATTTCATTTAGTATTACATATAAAAAATCAAATAAGCTCTTAAACATAGCTAAATTACATATAAAATCTAAACAAATCACTGCTTTTGGCGAAATTTTTTCCATTTTGAAGTAATTTGATGTTCTATTTTCCAACGTAATTGATTTAACTCTTGATTTATATACAATAACCAGTAATTACTAATACTGTGAAATATTTAGTTTTCTTATATGTCACTTTTTTTATCATCCAAAATTAAGACTTGTACATATCATAAAATAACTAAATATTGGATGATATAACCAACACTTATCAAAACTGTAAATTAAGTATAAATATGATAAAAGAAAATATTAAAAATATTGGCTTATAACACGAGAATTACGTTTACTTGTTGAAATTAGAGTATAGAACAGTCCCTGATTTTATCTGTTGGGAGTTTCCCAAACCTTCGTTTCACTGCATTTCAGGTCTGCCGACTGATCTCCGCATCTCAATTTGAAATCTCCTGCTTCCAGACGCCACTTGCCGTCGTATCCCACAAAAGCCAGATCACTTCCCCGAATCGTCATGGTCACAGTCCGGGTCTCATTGGGTTGCAGAGCCACTTTCTCAAAGTTACGCAGGCGGATATTGTCAGGAGTAGTGCTTGCCACCAGATCCTGGGAATACAGCAACACGGCCTCCTTGCCTGCCATCTTGCCCACATTCGTGACATCCACTGATACGGTAATTTCGTCAGAGGCGGTAAATGTCGGCTT
>OHAE01002481.1_pt1 | contig 11112 bp, 6 predicted proteins | sample 1577061 | NCBI WGS metagenome assembly OHAE01 (sample SAMEA3541535, study PRJEB24748) | human gut metagenome | biome: human gut; feature: human-associated habitat; material: faeces | place: China | collected 2012
CCGGACGGGAATTTGTGCCGCAAAGTACACGAAGGATAACCGAACCGGCAATCGCGATACCTGCACCAACAGAAATATCCTGTCCTCCGGAAGCTGCTGTAACTAACGTCATACCGATTGCCAGAATGGCAAGTTCTGAGCCGTAGTCCAAAATTGTGATCAGATAACCGGATAATACATGATTTCCGGCGCTGTTTACGTCCAGTGTTATTTTATAGAACGATGGATCGGCGATCAGATTAAATACCGCCAGCAGCACCAGGGCCACGATCGGAATCAGAATCTGCTTTCCGCTGAACATATCCATAAAGTTCTTTTTTTGTAATGTTCTTGTTTTAGCCATTCTTTTTTTCACCTCCGGCAATGGTATCCATAATCTTGCTCTGCGTTAAGTCTTCACCTGAGATTTCGCCTACTTTCCTGCGATCGCGCATAACGATCAGACGGGAGCAGGTACGCAGCATTTCATCTGTTTCCGAAGAAATAAAGGTCACACTCATACCCTCGGATGCAAGCTTTAACACCAGCTTTTGAATTTCAATTTTTGTTCCGATATCAATGCCTCGCGTTGGCTCATCCAGGATCAGATATTCCGGATGTGTCAGAAGCCAGCGGGCAAGAATTACTTTCTGCTGATTTCCACCGGAGAGAGATTTAATCGGTGTATCCGCCGATGCCGTCTTGATTTCCAGCAGCTTGATATATTCGTCCGCAAATTTGTTTGCCTGCGCTTTGCTGAACGGACGGAAGAAACCGCGCAGCACCTGTGCTGCAAGAATGATATTATCGCGGACGGAGAGGTCTCCAACGATACCATCCACCTTTCGGTCTTCCGGCAGATAAGCAATTCCGTTTTTCATAGCATCTATAGGTTTTGTAATTTTGATTTCTTTTCCGTTCTTTTTGATCTTTCCACCAATGATACGGTCCGCACCAAAAATTGCACGCACACACTCACTTCGTCCAGATCCCAGCAGACCGGTAAATCCATTGACTTCTCCTTTTCTTATATAGAAATCAAATGGTTTGATGCCTGCGTTACTCTGTAACTGTTCCACTTCAAATACCGGTGGAACATTTTCATCCGCATGATATACCTGCGTCTCATCTTTGATCTGCGCCTCATCGTCCAGCTCTTTGCCCAGCATCTTTGCTACAAGCTGCACACGTGGAAGTTTTTCAATCTCGTATTCTCCCACCAGTTTGCCGTCCCGCAGCACGGTGATACGGTCACATACCTCATATACCTGATCCAGAAAGTGTGTAACAAAGATGATTCCTACACCTCTGGCTCTTAAGTCTTTCATTAACCCAAACAGCTTCTGCACTTCTTTATCGTCAAGAGAAGACGTCGGCTCGTCAAGGATAAGCACCTTACAATCCATGTCTACAGCCCTGGCAATGGCTACCATCTGCTGGATTGCAATGGAACAGTTTGCCAGCTGCTGTGTTGCTTTTGCCGGAATATCGAGTGATTGCAGAATTCTGTCTGCATCGGCGTTCATTTTTTTCCAGTTCTGCATTCTTCCTTTTGTTCGTCCGATAAACATGTTTTCTGCTACCGACAGATTCGGGCAAAGCGTAATTTCCTGATACACGGTACTGATTCCAAGATTCTGTGCATCCTGCGGCGAATGAATTGCCACTGCTTTGTCGTTTCCTTTGAGGAAAATTTCTCCCTCATCTTTTTCATATACGCCGGTCAGCACCTTAATCAATGTAGATTTTCCCGCGCCGTTTTCACCCATCAGCGCGTGAATTTCTCCTTCACGCAGGGAGAAATCAACCGCCTGCAATGCCTTTACCCCTGTAAAGTTTTTGTGGATATTTTTCATTTGTAATACAACATTTTCTTTCACCAGCTTATTCACCCCTTGCTTTTTTGGTTAGAAAACGCGGCGCTGCGTTTTCCTCATACGCGGCGCCGCGCCAAATGCTTCCTGTTTTGTTTAGATACCGTATTTATTTACATCATCCTCTGTGATGGTTGTTGCATCAAAACCTTTCTCATCCATGATGATGGTCTTCTCTGTGATTTCCTCATTGTTCTGTAATTTCTGGATAACATCGGCAATGTAAGAAGCCTGGAATGGATTACACTGTCCATCATAGTTCCAGTTCTGATCTAACAGTTCCTGTAATGCCCACTTGTTGCAGTCAAATCCCATAACGACAACGTCTTTGCCAACACCGTGAGAAATATTTGCTTTGTCAAGAGCGGCAACAGCACCCTTTGCCATATCATCGTTCTCTGCATAGATAACGTTGAATTTCTCTCCACTGTCGATAACGGACTGTACGATCTGCTGTGCTTTTTCTGCATTCCACTCTGCAGTCTGCTCATTTACAATGTTCCATCCTTCAGCTGCTGCTGTATCTGTTAATGCTCCGGATCTTCCTTTCTGTGCTGCAGATCCCATAACACCCTGAATGTGAATGATGTTATACTCATCAAGATTCTGTGCCTTTAACCAGTCACATGCAGTCTGTCCTTCTTTATCCATATCAGATACGATTGATGCTGCATACAGGCTTTCATCTGCATCGATAACACGGTCAAAAAGAATTACCTGTGTTCCTGCATCCTGTGCATCCTTTAATACGGAATCCCATCCGGATGTGTCTGCTGCGGAAAGAAGTAAGTAATCCACACCATCCTGAATGAATTTCTGTGCTGCTGTAATCTGTTCATCGTTCTTTAAGCTGTATGCAAATGATGCATCGTAACCGTTTTCTTTTGTAAACATGTTCTTCATGTCTTTATCGTTTGCGGTACGATATCCGGACTCGTTTGGATCATTGTTAATGATTCCGACCTTAATCAGATCTCCGCTCGAACCACTGCCGGCTGCTGATGTATCTCCGGCTCCGTCCTTTGTATCGGTAGCCCCGCAGGCTGCCAGTCCAAGTACCATCATTGTTGCTGTCAACATTGCTAAGATTCTTTTTTTCATACCCTTTTACCTCCCAATATGAAATCTTTTGTTTGCTTGTGCATTTACTATACCATTCGTATTTTTCTGTTTCAATCCGATTTATGCCTGTTTTAAACGGTTTGTAATATGTTTACAATACATATTTTATATGATATCATCTAAAAAGAATACAAATTTATTTTTATGTGGAAAGATCTTTGATTTGAGGTGGAAAATCTTTTGATTTATGGTATTTTCTGTAATTTCTGATGAGATTCTGTCTGAAATCTTATTGGTGAAAACGATAAATTTCTCTGGAAAAGTGGATTGTTTTTGAAAAAGGTAAAATTTTCTTTGATAAAAAAAATAATTACACGCCTGTTTCCATCAAAGAAAGGAAAAATTTTATGGCAATCAAATATAAATGGCTGGCAGGACGTCTGCGCGAACAATTACCGGATTATACAGCCAATGGAATTCACCGGCTTCCAACCGAAGCTGCCATCAGCCAGCGCTATAAAGTGAGCCGCCAGACCGTGCGGCAGGCACTGTCCGTTCTGGAACAGGAGGGATTAATCGAAAAAAGGCAGGGAAGCGGGTCCTATATCACGGGACGCAGCCGCGGAGAGGACCGGATCGACCTTCTGCTCTCCAGTGACTCTGCTTATTTGTATCCGATGCTTTTGCATGACATCAAAAAAACACTTGCAGCACAGGGCTTTTCCACGACTGTACACATCACGGAAAACACCTTTTCCACAGAACATACTCTTTTACAGAAGATTCTCCACCAGCCGCCACGCGCCCTGCTTGTGGAAGGTGTAAAAACCGCGCGCACGAACCCGAATCTGGATCTGTACCGTAAACTGCAGAAAAAGAAATGCCCTGTTCTCTTTTTACAGGAATCCTATCCGGAACTGACCAATTGTCCATGCGTCACCATGGATGACTTTGGCGGTGGCATTTTGCTCACCCGGCATCTGCTCGCCACCGGCCATACCCGCATCGGTGCGATCTTTCCTGCGGATATGCGTTCCGGACTTTTGCGCTGCCAGGGGATGCTGCATGCCCTGCGGGACACAGATGCACTTCCGGAAGATTCCCTGATATGCTGGTATTTTTCCGATGATCCGGACTATGGCATACAAAAAGCGATGCAGAAACTCATTTCTTCCTGCACCGCTATTGTCTGTTATAATGATACCATTGCCTATGCACTTTGCCGTGCTGTCTCAGACCTGCCACAGCCACCGGAGATTACGGTTGCCTCCTTTGACCACAGCTACCTGTGCCACTTTGGACACACAGAGTTTCTCTCCCTGACCCCGGCCGAAGCGCCTGGCAGCCGCGCCGCCGGGGTTCTCCTCCACCAGCTGCAGGGGATTTTAGTCTCTTCCACAGAAATTTCCTGGAAACTTTAAATACCGCTGCGGTATTCACGCGGACTGCACCCCTGCGTCTTTTTAAATACAAAACTGAAATAATGAGGATCTTTGTACCCCACCTGTGCGGCAATTTCCGATGTCGGAAGTTCCGTACTTTTCAGTAGCTTTTTTGCCTTTTCCATACGTTTTTCCGAAATATATTCGGTAAATGTCTTCTGCATATTCTGACTGAAGACAGAACTTAAATAATTAGCGCCCACCTGTACCTCGCACGCAACGGTACCCAGCGATAAATTCTCACTCGTGTAATGCTCATCAATATAAGCAAGTGCTTTTTTTAACGTTTTACTGCTCAGATTGGTGTTCTGTTCATCACGCAGATCGATTGCCGTCTGTAAAATACTCAGGAAATATTCAAATACCTCGTCCTGCTGCACATGCACATTGGTTCCGTATTTGCCGATATGCGCCAGAAATTCTTCTTTTGTCACACCGTTTCGCTCCATAAACGCAATCGCCGTAAACCGGATATTAAGCACAACATAGTCACGGAATATCACGGAATGTATTACCTCGGATATGCTCTGCAGATAAGACTCTACAAAGTTGTATACTTCTTTGCTGCTTCCTTTTGCCAGAAATTCCGAGATAATTTCCGGTGACATTTTTGTCGCATCTACTTCCGCAATCTGCGTGTCATCCTGCGCCGGCAGATAACTTTTTAATGTCTCTTCCGAAAGTACATGCATTTGCGGATACAAAAAACGATATGCACCATAATGATTTACACGATCATAACACTCTTTCAGCATCGACAGCCGTTCCACAGGTGTTCCCACAACAACATACCAGTCTGCATTGGCGTTTTGTGACTCGCAGTTCATCTGGATCTGTGCAATCGCCCGCTGTGTATAATCTTCCATTTCCTCCGCATCGCATTTGACTAAAACCCCATAACAGTTGACGTTCCAGCGAAACAGGATATATTGCGGAAAACGCAGAAAATACTGCAGAATTTCTTCCTGCAGGTGCACAAAAGTATTCATCTCCCGCTCGGAACCATTCTCTTTTTCCTGCTGCACGTACAAAAACAGCAGATTGTAACACGATGCTGACAGATCCAGCGACCATTTGGCAGCTTCATCATAAATTTCTGTTACACAAAGCTCGCCTTCTAACACCTGCTCAAAGAAATGCCTTATGGAAAACTGCTCATATTCGTGCATTTCGTTTGCCAGTTTGCTCTGAAAATCTTCCTGCTCCTGCTCTGCCTCGATTTTTTCTTTTAATTCCTGCAGCACCTTGCGCAGACTCATTCTCGTAACCGGTTTCAGAATATACTGATCCACGCCAATGGAAATTGCTTCTCTCGCATATTCAAAATCATCATAACCGCTGATAATGAGTATCTTTGTCTTCGGGAATTCCTCCCGCACAATCCGGCTGAGTGACAGCCCGTCCATAAACGGCATCTTAATATCGGTAATCAGTACATCCGGACGTGTCTTTCGAATCAGCGGCAGTGCAACTTCACCGTCTGCTGCCTCCCCGACAAACCGATACCCATACTGTTCCCAGGGAATCCGGTCCCGCAGCCCCTCACGGATAACGGTCTCATCTTCCACCAAAAATACTTTTAACATTTGTTTTATCCCCTTTAATACACTCTGTCTCCCAAAACAGAAAGCACATTTTTTTGTGTATACACTTTTTCTTCTACATAATTAATTTTGTCTACCGGCTCACCGTCTCCCAGCCGGTTGATAATTTCCTGTATGTATGTTCCCTGCAACGGATTACATTCAATATCCACATTGATCACGCCGGACTTTACTTTTTCAAGTGCACTCCTCGTTCCGTCAAAAGAAATCAGCGTAATATCGCCTCCCGTCCCGGTCGTCTTTCCGGCCGCACGAATTGCCTCGATTGCACCAAACGTCATATCATCATTCTGCGATACAACCACATCAATATCTTTATATTTCTGCAGATATTTTTCCATCACTTCTCTGCCTTTTGCCGTGGTAAAATCAGCATCGTCGGAATCCAGAATTTCCCAGTTCGGATGCGTCTTTGCAATCTCTGCAAACCCTTTTGTGCGCCCTAACGTTGCAGATGCATTAGAAGTCCCCCGCAGTACCACGATATGTACCGTTTCCTTTTGATCAAATTTCTTCCCCTTCAGGTCTTCCTCCAGCCAGCGCGCGGCATTTCTTCCTTCTTCCGTAAAATCGGAACCGACCCACGCCGTATACAGCGATGGATCACAGCTGACATTCCGATCCATGACAATCACCGGAATATCAGCCTCTTTTGCTTCCTGCAGCACGGTTTCCCAGCCATCCTCCACAATGGGTGAAAAGACAATATAATCCACACGCTGCGAAATATAACTGCGAATTGCTTTAATCTGGTTTTCCTGTTTTTGCCTGGCATTGTTAAACAGTAAAAAATAACCGTTTTCTTTGCACAGTGCCTGTTGGATGGATGCCGAATTTGCGGTACGCCACATGGACTCGCTGCCAAGCTGTGACACCCCTACCACAATTTGATTCTGACTGGGAATCTCCTGCTCTGCCGTACTTTGAATATCTATCATTTTTCCACAACCTGCCAGAAAAAGCACCAGCATCAAACACCCGATGACCGGTATCCATCTGCCTTTCTTTTTCATGTTATCGCCTCCCCTGTTACGTTGTGCACCGCCGGAATCACGATCGTCACCTGCGTCCCTTCCCCCGGTCTGGATGCAATCTTTACCCCATATTCCGCGCCAAAATACATGTGCAGGCGTTCATTGACGTTTGCGAGTCCAAAGCCACGATCCGTCTGTTTGCATGGCTTTTCAATCTCTTTTTGCAAATCCTGCAGATCGGCTTCCTCCATCCCCACGCCGTCATCTGTCACCGTCAATATCAGCAGATCCTGTTTCTTTTCTCCACGGATACAGATCTGTCCTTTGGAGCGCTTGCATTTGATCCCATGATACAGTGCATTTTCTACGATTGGCTGCAATGTCATTTTAGGAATCTGATAGCCATAGAGCTCCGGATCTATTAAAATATGATATTCCATAATATCATGATAACGGGTCTCCTGAATCTGCAAATAACTCCTGACATGCTGTTCCTCCATGCGGATACTGATAAATTCCTGACCATGACTGAGTACAAGTCTGAAAAAATCAGACAGGGTAACAACCATTTCCGTTGCCTGTTCTGTCTCGTTACACTCAATCAGCCACACAATCGTATCCAGTGTGTTGTATAAAAAATGGGGATTAATCTGCTCCTGCAGCAGACGTAAATCTGCCTTCCGCATTTTCTGTTCATCCTCACGCACCTTATTCACCAGAATCTGTATATTTTCCGCCATATCGTTAAATCCGTGTGCAAGCACCGCCACTTCATCGTGCGATTTTACGTGTGTCCGCACAGCAAAATTTCCCTCCGAAATCTCTCCGGTCGCATTGTAAAGCTGTCTCAGCGGGCGTAATATTCCGGACGTAACAAAAAAACCTGCGCCCCCGACAACAATCCCCAGTGCCGCAAGAACTACAGCAAACACAATAACAAATGTGTGGATCTGCTGGTTTAAGGTGTTTGTCACAGCCTCCATGTAATTTGTCTGATAATAAATATAGTACTGAATGTCCTCCTGAATCAGTTCTGTCAGGATATAGATATTGTCATCCAGCTGCCGGATGTTCTCATCGTAGCGATCACCCTTTTTGACATTTTCTGCAATATCATCCACACGGTTTTTGAGTGTATCTACATTGCGCAGCAGACTATCCAGCCACATACGGCTTTCATAATCACTCGTCACATCCCGCAAACCGGTACAGCTCTTCTTCAGGTTCCGGATAAGCACATACGGGTCTTTAAGCGTCTCATCATTTGCAATATTGTCCATCGAAACATATCCCACAACGACTTTGTAAAGACTTTCATCCATCTGTTCTTTGAATTGAATATTGTAGGTGTTTGCAATGGTAAGACGATCCACAATCTCATGATATGTCTGGTTGTAATTAGCTATGGAAATTAACAGATATACTGCAATCAGCAGAAATGGCAACATTGATACAGACAGCAATAACAGCAGCTTGCTCCGAATGGAAAACGCTACCTTCTTCGTTCTTCTTTTCTTTTTCATACCCCACCTTTATTTTGATATACCTCTCCCTGTCTCCTTGTTGATTATATACCCAATTATGCAAAAGGTCAAAACCCGTCTGCCTGGCTATTGACTTTTGTTTTTGCCCGGGATTATAATCGTGTTTGCCAGTAAACAGGATAAAAAGAAGGTTTTATAACTATGAAAATAAAGCAGAAAAATACAATTGATATGACCCACGGAACACTGTGGAATAAATTACTGATTTTTGCTCTGCCTCTGGCTGCCAGCAGCATCTTACAGCAATTATTTAATTCTGTGGATACCGCAGTAGTCGGCCGTTTTGCAAGCAGCCGTGCATTGGCGGCCGTGGGAAGCAACAGTTCGCTCATCGCACTGATGATTAATCTGTTCATCGGAATTTCGCTCGGTTCCAACGTAATTATTTCCCGCTACATCGGACAGAAAGCCGAAGAACATGTAAAAGCGGCAATTCACACCGCCATCGTTGTCGCTTTATGCAGCGGCATTTTCGTGCTTGTACTGGGGCAGTTCATTGCCAGACCGGTACTGACACTGATGGGAACTCCAAAAGATGTTATCGATCTGGCAGTTTTATATCTGCGGATCTATTTTCTCGGCATGCCATTTATCATGCTTTATGATTTTAGTTCCTCAATCCTGCGCAGCATCGGTGACAGCCGCCGCCCGCTGTATGCCCTGATTGTCGCCGGAATCATCAATACCGGACTGAACCTGATTCTTGTCATTGTATTTCATCTGGGAGTATCCGGTGTCGCAATTGCCACCGTTGTTTCTAATATTGTAAGTTCCGGTATTCTGTTTTATATTTTACTGCATGAACAGGAACCAATCCGTGTCAGACTCTGTGGCTTGTCCATTGACTGGGGCGAACTGAAAAAAATTCTGATCATTGGTGTTCCTGCCGGCCTGCAGGGCATGGTCTTTTCCCTTGCCAACGTCTGCATCCAGAGCATGATTAACAGTTTTGGATCAAACGCTATCGCAGGATCTGCAGCTGCACTGAACTTTGAATTTTTTGCGTATTTTATGGTAAACGCATTTGCCCAGACTACCGTTACTTTTACGAGCCAGAATTACGGTGCCGGGGATTTTCAGCGGTGCAAAAAAGTATACCGTCTCTGCATGATTTTTTCCGTGATATTCTGTGGCCTGTTATCCGGTGTTTTTGTACTCGGCCGGGACTTTTTCCTTCGCCTGTACACAACCGATCCGAATGTCCTGACTTTTGCCGTACAACGCCTTCTGATCGTCACCACACTGGAACTTCTGACCTCCACTTACGAGATCAGCGGCGGTGCCATGCGTGGCTTTGGCCATTCCCTGACACCGGCTCTGATCACCGTGGTCGGCTCCTGCGTGCTGCGCCTCATCTGGATCAACACTGTCTGCCGTGCCGTACATGAATTCTGGGTTGTTATGATTATCTATCCGATTTCCTGGGTACTGACCGGTACAGTTATGATCACGGCATATCTGCTTCTGCGGCGGAAACTGATGCGTTAAGCATCGGAACGGGCAAATGCATTCTTCATCTGTCCACACAGTTCAAACAGAACTTTATCAAGTGTATCGGCGGCTTCTTTTTTTACCATATCTGCCACCGCATTGTTTGCTTCTGTCTTAAGTGCCATGCGCTTTCCTGAGTCGGTTTCTTTTTCCAGCAGCTTATCATAATGATTGATAATCTCATGTCCTTTAGACAGCACTTTCTCCTGATACCGCTCGACATGGAACACCGATTTCTTATAAGAGGCATCTGCCATCGCACCAATCATCCGGCTTACCCAGTAAAAATTATCCGTAGAAACTTCTGCTGTCGTATTTGCCACATATTCCGGAGTTTCCTCCACCTGCGCATAAAATGGCACCATGGCATTAAAAGCATTGGAGCCATATGCAACCCACTCCAGTACATTGGCATCCTCTCCATGCTCCGGGCGGATATGTACCAGACCAACAAAATCATTGCGGTTGATACCGATGGAACGATACATGCCGCGCTGCCCCGGATCTCCATACGCTCCATATGGATCGTATGGCGTTCCCTGATAATGCGAGGAAAGCACATATTTCACATCTTCCACCGTAATCTTGCGCTCCGGTACCAGTGTCCATGGCAGATCATCGGACTCCGGTGTAAAATCCGCATCCGGTCCATCCCAGTTGTATGTGTGTGGATTCAGGCAACGCAGCATATACCACGCACGCGGTGTATTGTACACATGATCTGCATCGTCATGGCTGCCAAAAGCTTCGCGCGGATTCAGAGTGCCATCCATGGATAGATTCAAGTGATGATCCGAAATAAACTCCCGCATATCTGCGGAACACATATGATTTTCCTGCATGGTAAATGCATCATCCAGATCAAATGCATCAATTCCAAGCTGATTTGGCATAACCACATACGCATCATCCGGCACACGGCGTGCAATCCAATGATGTCCGCCAATGGTCTCCATCCACCAGATTTCATTCTGATCGGAAAAGGCAATTCCATTCATTTCATAAGTACCATAGGTTTCCAGAAGTTCTCCCAGCCGCTGAACACCCTCTCTTGCATTGTGGATATAAGGAAGTACTAACGATACAATATCTTCCTCTCCAATGCCGTTTTCCACCAGCGGATCTGCACCGAGTACACGTGG
>OHAE01002483.1_pt1 | contig 11107 bp, 9 predicted proteins | sample 1577061 | NCBI WGS metagenome assembly OHAE01 (sample SAMEA3541535, study PRJEB24748) | human gut metagenome | biome: human gut; feature: human-associated habitat; material: faeces | place: China | collected 2012
CTTTCGTTCTCCAGAACTTAATGCTGGTATGAAGTTTACTCAAATATCCCCTGCGCCCCGAGAATATGCTGCATCTCCAGCGCATGACGCCCCGTGGCAAAAGTGAGGGTAATGTCGCGTTCACGCAGTCGCGCCAAAGTAGAGAGGGTTTTCTCACCTAAATGATGGTCAGGCATCAATAAAGTGCCATCCATATCAAATGCTGCCAGACGAGCCATTTCTTTCTCCACTCTGTGACACGGTTAATGGTGATTGAGTATCACCTGATATATACGGAAGTAATAGTGAATAGTTAAATAATATTGTTCCGGGTTTATATGCGATTGCTCAACCGTCTTAACCAGTATCAACGTCTGTGGCAACCTTCCGCCGGAAAGCCGCAAACCGTCACCGTCAGCGAACTGGCCGAACGCTGTTTTTGCAGCGAACGCCATGTTCGTACGCTGTTGCGTCAGGCACAGGAGGCGGGATGGCTGGAGTGGCAGGCGCAGTCAGGACGCGGAAAGCGCGGACAATTACGCTTTCTGGTCACGCCGGAATCGCTACGCAATGCGATGATGGAACAGGCACTGGAAACCGGAAAGCAGCAAGATGTGCTGGAGCTGGCGCAACTGGCCCCAGGTGAGCTGCGCACTCTGTTACAGCCGTTTATGGGCGGACGAACCAGAGCAGAGCAATGGCAAACGTGATCTCGAACTGCGAGCAGTCCTGCGATACCGGACACGCCTGCACCTGTTCACAGAACCGGCACAGTGCCTCCGGCGGAATATCCCTGCCGTCGATCTGAATGCGGTCGGTATAGTGCCGGATAAAGGGTGAGGTCAGTGTGCCTGTACGAAAACCGGCAGCCGTTGCCGCCCCCGCACAAAATGCCGTCACAGAACCCTTTCCGTTGGTTCCGGCAATATGCACCACCTGCAACTGCTCCTGCGGATTGCCGAGGGCTTCCAGCAGAGCCTGAATGCGGGACAAGTCATGCACTGGCTTGCCGCTTTTCTGATACCCCTGAATATAGGTCATTGCTTCGGAAAACGTCATTGCACTCACTCCCTCATACGTTCACATACCTGCAATCATTACTGCAACGCTGCCATAGACTGCACGATCTTGTCCATTTTCTCCTGTGCCTTTGCCAGCTTTGCCTTTTCTGCTTCCACCAGCTTTTCCGGAGCCTTTGCCAGGAAGCCCTGATTGGACAGCTTCTTGCTCAGGAAGTCCAGATCCTTCTGTACCTTTTCCTGCTCCTTTTTCAGCCGTGCCAGTTCCTTGTCCTTGTCAATGAGTTCGTCCATGGGGATAAAGATGCGGACACTGTCCGTGACTGCGGTGGCAGCGTCCGGCATGTCGAACTTTTCGCCCACTTCCACAGCGGAGGCAGAAGCCAGCTTCTCGAAGAATACCGCGGTGCTCCGGTACAGTTCCGGCTCGGTCGTTTCGATGCAGACACGTGCTTTCTTGGACGGCGGCACCTGCATTTCGGTACGGCGGTTCCGGATCGCACGAATGGCATCGATGACCTTTTCGAACTGTACTGCATCGGCAAAGTCATACTTGGCATCGTAGACCGGATAGGATTCCACAATAATCATGGATTCGCCGTCAGTCAGCACCTGCCAGATCTCCTCGGTGATATACGGCATGAACGGGTGCAGCAGCTTCAGCATGCCACGCATTACCCATACCAGAACAGCCTGTGCCTTTTCCATGGCAGCACCGCCAGCCTGAATCCGCGGCTTGGTCAGTTCGATGTACCAGTCGCAGTAAACGTCCCAGATAAAGTCATAGATCTTGGCACTTGCCACGCCGATCTCAAACTTATCCAGATTCTCGCCCACTTCCTTGGCAACGGCGTTGAACTTGGACACGATCCAGCGGTCTTCCAGCTCCAGATCTTCCGGCAGTCCGTGATACTGGAAATCCTCCGGCAGATTCATCATGATAAAACGGGAAGCATTCCACAGTTTGTTGGCAAAATTGCGGGCAGCCTTGACCTTATCGTCACTGTAACGCATATCGTTTCCGGGAGCATTACCGGTCGCCAGCATAAACCGCAGAGCATCGGCACCGAATTCGTCAATGACCTTCAGCGGGTCGATACCATTGCCCAGCGACTTGGACATCTTTCTGCCCTGCTCGTCGCGAACCAGACCGTGGATCAGAACAGTATCGAAAGGCACTTCGCCCATATTCTTCAGACCAGAGAACATCATGCGGACTACCCAGAAGAAGATGATGTCATAACCGGTGACCAGTGTATTGGTGGGATAGAAGTATTTCAGTTCCTCGGTGTTGTCCGGCCAGCCCAGTGTGGAGAACGGCCACAGTGCGGAACTGAACCAAGTGTCCAGTGTATCCGGATCCTGCCGCATGGGCTTGCCGCACTTCGGGCAGACTGCACTGTTTTCCTTGGTAACAACCATTTCGCCGCAGTCGTCACAGTAGAACGCCGGAATCTGGTGTCCCCACCACAGCTGACGGGAAATACACCAGTCCTTGATATTTTCCAGCCAGTGGAAATAGATCTTGTTGAACCGTTCCGGAACGAACTTGGTCTTGCCGTTCTTGACAGCGTCGATCGCCGGCTGTGCCAGCGGCTTCATCTTGACAAACCACTGCTTGGAAACCCGCGGTTCTACCGTGGTGCCGCAGCGATAGCAGGTACCTACATTGTGGCTGTAGTCTTCGATCTCTACCAGTGCACCCTCTGCTTTCAGATCTTCAACAATTGCCTTTCTTGCCTCATAGCGATCCATGCCGGCATACTTCGGATATGCGTCCACGATCTTTGCATCATCGGTCATCACGTTGATAACTTCCAGATTGTGCCGCAGCCCCACTTCAAAGTCGTTCGGGTCGTGTGCCGGTGTGATCTTTACCACGCCGGTTCCGAAGTCCATTTCCACATAATCGTCTGCCACAATAGGGATCTCACGGTGTACCAGCGGCAGGATCAGTGTCTTTCCCACCAGATCTTTGTAGCGTTCATCGTTGGGGTTGACTGCTACGGCAGTATCGCCCAGCAGGGTTTCCGGACGGGTGGTCGCCAGTTCCAGATAGCCGCTGCCGTCCTTCAGCGGATACCGCAGATGCCAGAAATGCCCTGCCTGCACTTCATATTCTACTTCTGCATCAGAAATGGAAGTCAGACACTTCGGGCACCAGTTGATGATGCGTTTGCCGCGGTAGATCAGACCTTCCTCGTAGTACTTGATAAACACTTCCTTGACTGCCTTGCTGCAGCCCTCGTCCATGGTAAAGCGTTCTCTTGTCCAGTCGCAGGAGGAGCCCAGCTTTTTCAGCTGTTCCACGATCCTGCCGCCGTACTGCTTCTTCCATGCCCATGCACGTTCCAGAAAAGCTTCTCTGCCGATGTCCTCTTTTTTAATGCCCTCTTTCCGCATGGCTTCCACGATCTTGGCTTCGGTCGCAATGGAAGCGTGGTCGGTACCCGGCAGCCACAGGGTGCTGTAGCCGGACATCCGCTTCCAGCGAATCAGAATATCCTGCAAAGTTTCGTCCAGTGCATGACCCATGTGCAGCTGTCCGGTGATGTTCGGCGGCGGGATCACGATGGTATAGGGCTGCTTCTTGGAATCCACATGGGGCGTGAAGCTGCCGCTGTCGTTCCACATTTTATAGATGCGGTCTTCAAAGTCTTTCGGCTGGTAAGATTTCGCCAGTTCCTGTTTCATAAAGTTCGTTCCTTTCCATTTCGATCACCGATAAAAAAAGCCCCGGCAATCCTCAGAATTGCTCAGGGCGAATCAGCCGGGAAATTTTCCGTCTGCTGTCCGTGTTACCACCTGAATTCGGCAACGACTTGCCGCACTCATCCTGCACGGTTACGGGTGCGAACCGGCACAGACTACCCATTTCCGTCCCCACGGAAACTTCCCCTGTGCTGCTCCGAGGCTACCTTCTCCCACACTGTCCGAAAACTTACACCGACCGTTTTCTCTCTGTCAGAACCAGCGGCGGGATACTCCTCCTCTTCTCTGCATTTCTTGTTTCCTTTATTATATCGGTTTTTGTTGAGTTTGTCAAGGGCGATTTTTGAAAAGCTACGGAAATCAATTTTCATGATAACCTCCCCAGAAAGGGGAGGGGGACCGCCGTTAGGCGGTGGAGAGGTTTTTTCGTAAAATCTTTTTATGACGTTTTCGGCATAAGTGGAAACCCCTCAGTCAGTGCTATGCACTGCCAGCTCCCCTTTCAGGGGAGCTCCATTTGTTGAGTTTCATAACTTCGCAAATTTAAATCAATATATTTTTTAAAAATTGATTTCCGTGTTGAAAAGCATGCAAATCCATTTTCATGACAGCCTCCCCGCCGCCGGCTTCACTGTTTCCCTAAAGAATGAAAATGGATTCATGCGGTGTTGTCCAAAATTCATAGTTGACAACTGCACGAAAATATACTATAATAATATAATGTCTAAGCTGGCAGGCAGTTGGTCTGCGGCAGAAAGAACATGGCGGCAGGCGGTCTGCACAGACACACTGCCCTGCCGCACGGAATCAAAGGAGCATGAGAATTATGGCAAAGAAGCAGATTTCAAAATCCGGTGCAGCCAAGCTGCGGGAAGAACTGGACTATCTGGTAACCGTCCGCCGTGCAGAAATGGCACAGAAGCTGAAAGAAGCACGTGCACAGGGCGACCTTTCCGAAAATGCGGAATATGACGAAGCGAAAAACGAACAGGCGATCATGGAAGCACAGATCATGGAGATCCAGTACACACTGGACAACTCTGAGATCGTAGACGACAACGCTTCTATCGATGAAGTCGGTCTGGGTTCTACCATTAAGATCAAGAACTTCCGCACCGGCAAGATCGAAACCCTCCAGATCGTCAGCAGCAACGAAGCCAACTTCAAGGAAGGCAAAATTTCTGACGAATCTCCTATCGGCAAGGGTGCAATGAAAAAGAAAGTCGGCGACAACTTCCTCATCGAAGCACCGGCAGGCGAACTGAAGTTCGAGATTCTGGAAATCAGCAAGTAATAGATATAGGAGTGAATCCCATGGCAAATCAGAACACACCGTCCGTTCCGGAACAGGAACAGGACAGCAACACCCTGCGGCAGATCCGTCTGGAAAAGCTGCGGCAGCGGCAGGCAGACGGCAACGACCCGTTTACCATTACCAAGTATGATGTCACCGCAAAGGCAGCATCTGTCAAGGCAGACTATGAAGTCACCGAGGCAAAGTTCAAGGAAGAAGCCGGCGATGACGAAGAAGCTTTACAGGCAAAGCTGGACACCCTGAAAGAACAGCCGATCTCCATTGCCGGACGCATTATGAGCTGGCGGGATATGGGACGTGCAAACTTCATTGACGTGCGGGATTCTACTGACCGCATTCAGGTATACGTCCGCATGAACGACATCGGCAAGGAAAATTTCAAGGAATTCAAGAAGTGGGACATCGGCGATATTGTCGGCGTGAAGGGCTTCGTATTCCGCACCCGCAAGGGCGAAATTTCCATTCACGCAACAGAGATCACCATGCTTTCCAAGTCCCTGCTGCCCCTGCCGGAAAAGTGGCACGGTCTGAAGGATCAGGACACCCGTTATCGTCAGCGGTATCTGGATCTGATCGTAAACCCGAATGTCAAGCAGACTTTTGTCACCAGAAGCCAGATCCTGCGGGAGATTCGTGCTTATCTGGACGGCATCGGCTATCTGGAAGTGGAAACACCGGTGTTGCTGCCTTTGCAGATCGCTGCTGCGGCAAAGCCGTTTGTGACACATCACAACACGCTGGACATGGACATGTTCCTGCGTATCGAAACCGAGCTGAATCTGAAAAAGCTGATCGTCGGCGGTTTCGACCGTGTGTATGAAGTGGGACGCATCTTCCGGAACGAGGGCATGGATCCCTCTCACAATCCGGAATTTACCTCTATCGAAATGTATCAGGCATACACCGATTATCACGGCATGATGGATCTAATCGAAGATATGTACCGCACACTGGCAAAGAAGATCTGCGGCAAGGACATCATTTCCTATCAGGGTACAGACATTCGTCTGGGCGAACCGTGGGAACGTCTGACAATGGCAGAAGCTGTCAAGAAGTATGCCGGCGTGGACTACAACGACTGGGCAACGGATGCCGATGCAAGAGCGTGTGCCAAGGAAAAGGGCGTGGAAGTCGAAGAAGGCGAAAACGCTACCAAGGGACACGTGCTGATCGCGTTCTTTGACGCATTTGTGGAAGAACAGCTGATCCAGCCGACTATCATCTATGATTATCCGGTAGAAAACTCCCCGCTGGCAAAGCGGAAGCCGGAAAATCCGGCGTTCACAGAGCGTTTCGAGTACTTCATCTATGCCCGCGAAATGGGTAACGCGTTCTCCGAACTGAACGATCCGGTAGACCAGAAGGAACGTTTTGTCAAGCAGGTCGAAGCTCGCCGTGCACTGGGTGATATGACTGGCGAAGTAGACGAAGATTTCGTCACGGCTCTGGAATACGGTATGCCGCCGACAGGCGGTCTGGGACTGGGTCTGGACAGACTGGTCATGCTCCTGACTGACAGCCCGTCTATCCGTGATGTCCTGCTGTTCCCCACCATGCGGCCGCTGCCGAAGCTGGGACAGGAACAGGACGAAGCAGACGCTGGGGAAGAAGAACCCGAAGCATAATGATTTCATTTCTGACAGGCAGATGCCTTTGGGCAATACCGCACAAAGAGCGTCTGGCGACTTTGAAATGAAATTTCCGAACACATGAAACGATAAGGGGGAATTCGTACAGATCGAGGGTATCTGTGGGAGTTTCCCCCTTTTGATTTTCTCAAAAAGTGAGGTCACTTGATGCAGGAAGAAGAAAAACAAAACCATTCTGCCGGCACGCCGCCGGAACAGCCGAAAAAGCACAAAAAGGAAAAGGGCAAATCTCTCCTCGAAACCATGCGGGAAATCGATGCCAAAGAAGCCGAAAAAGAGGCGGAGGCGGAAGAACGCCGGCAGGCACTCCTCGCGGAACGGGAGAAAAAGGAAAAAGAGGAATACGCCAAGAAGATCCAGCAGGACCGCATTGAATTGATGCGGCTGAAACAGGGCATTATCACCGAGAGCGACACCATCTACGAGGAAAAAGAGGAAAAGCCCAAGATGTCCTTCTGGAAGAAACTCGGCAATTTCCTGTACCACAGCAAGTGGTGGCTGGGAATCACCGTATTTATCGTAGGCGTTTTCGTGTTCCTGATCGTGGACTATGTGACGAAAGTCCGTCCGGATATGATCGTACTGCTGATTACCGACGACACGGAAATGCAGAATCACCGCCAGCAGCTGGAAGAATATCTGGAGCAGTTCACCGACGATGAAAACGGGGACGGCAAGGTGCATGTGGACATATACCCCATTCCCGTCAGCGACAACATTGACGACATGGACTATTTCACCGGCAATTCCACCAAGCTTTCCGCGGAATTCCAGATGGGCGAAGCGGTCATGGTGATTACTGATGCCAAGGCAAACGAATACATCATGGCAGACGAAACCCTGACAGACCTTAGCGAAAAATACACGGGGCACGAAAATATCCGCGGCAACGGCTATTACCTGCGGCACACGGATTTCGCCACGAAGATCGACTATCCGGGAAATGTAGACCGCGACCTTTCCATTGGTCTGCGTGCACCGGTAAAAACTTCGGACAGCAAGGAAAAGATGCAGAAAACCTATGACGTGGCAGAAAAGGTACTTCTCCGCGTTATGGACGATCTGGACAACACCACGGAACCGGAGGACATTGTCACCACCGAACCTGCCGAAACGGCAGTTACTACCACCAAGGAGGACTGAATGATGCTACGAATCGGAAACCACCTGCCCTCGTCCAAGGGCTATCTGGCAATGGGAAAACATGCTGTCAAGCTGGGGGCAACCACGTTTGCCTTTTTCACCCGCAATCCCAGAGGCGGCACGGCAAAGCCCATTGCGGAAAGCGATGTACAGGCGTTTCTCGCCTTCGCTGCGGAACACGACATCGACCATTTGGTAGCACATGCTCCCTATACCATGAACCTCTGTTCCGCCAAGCCGGACATTCGGCAGTTCGGGCTGAACATGCTGCAGGACGACATGAAACGCATGGAGTATACGCCGCACCAGTACTACAACTTCCACCCCGGCAGCCACACCGGACAGGGTGCAGAAGTCGGCATTGAACAGATCGCCGATGCCCTGAACCAGACGCTGACACCGGAGCAGACCACCACTGTCCTGCTGGAAACCATGGCGGGAAAGGGCAGCGAAGTGGGGCGTTCCTTTGAGGAACTGCGTGCCATTCTCGACCGCGTTCAGCTGACCGAAAAAATGGGCGTTTGTCTGGACACATGCCACATCTGGGACGCAGGCTATAATATTGCGGAAGATCTGGACGGCGTGTTGACCCAGTTTGACAAAGTCATTGGGCTGGACAAGCTGTACGCTGTGCACCTGAACGACAGCATGAATCCCTGCGGTGCCCACAAAGACCGGCACCAGAAGCTGGGGCAGGGCTATATTGGACTGGAAGCACTGGTGCGGGTAATCAACCACCCTGCCCTGAAACATCTGCCTTTCATTCTGGAAACGCCTAACGAGGACGACGGCTATGCCGCAGAGATCGCCTTGATGCGGGAGTGTGCGGAATGAGTGCGGAAAGCAAGCGGAAATGGGGTGCACTGGCGGCGGCTTTGGTATTACTGCTGGGCGGTGGCACAGGCGGATTCTTTCTGGGAAAAGCCCAGACTCTGAAACAACAGCAGCAAGTCATTGACGTGCAGGACTGCACCACCATTTATGCAACAATTTCCCAGATCAGCGGTGGAAAGGTTCGTGCCGACGGACTGGAAGTCAACGACAGCAACGGACGGGGCAGCTTTTCGTTTACCCTGTCCGAGGATACGCCGATCACATGGCACCACACCAAGATCGCCCTCTCTGCCCTGCAAAAAGGGTACAACATTGCGATCACCTACACCGGCGACACAAAGGAAACCTATCCGGTGCAGCTGGAACAGGTAGTCAAGGTGGAAGTGCTGAATGATACCATATAGACAGACTGGCTGGACGTTCCGCATAGATACCGCATGAAATCCTGTTGATTTCTGTACAACACCGACAAATTGCGACGTGTTTTTGTGGAAATATTTTCTCATTTTTTGCGAAATCTCTTGACGAATCGCAAAAAAAAGAGTATAATAAAAGTACAGGCGACACGGTACACCGATTGTGTGCAGGATACATTCTCAGATGTTGATGCATATGCTGAACAGTCTGCACACAGACTGTGGCACAAAGCCGGCAAACAAGCTTGTGCGGTGTTGCCTATGATACATGCGAAAGGAGTATGTGCCCTGTGGCACAGTAGATTGCAAGATGAAAAATATTTTATTTGCGGCTTCCGAATGCGTTCCCTTTATCAAAACCGGCGGGCTTGCCGATGTTGTAGGTGCACTGCCTAAAAGTCTGAATCACAACGAGTATGACGTTCGCGTTGTCATTCCCAACTACACCTGTATCCCGTGGGAATACCGCAGCCAGTTCCACTATGTCAGCCATTTCTACATGGACTACGGCAGACATGTGGAAAATGTCCATGTCGGTATCATGGAATATGTCTATGAGGGCGTACACTTCTACTTCATTGACAACGAGTATTATTTCAAGTGTGACCGCCCCTACAGCGACTCCACCCAGTGGGATATTGAACGCTTCATTTTCTTCTCCAAGGCGGTTCTGGCGGCAATGCCTGTCATCGGATTCCACCCCGACATCATTCACTGCCACGACTGGCAGACGGGTATGATTCCGGTATTCCTCAAGAGCACATTTGCCACCCACAGCTTCTACTGGGGCACCAAGAGCATCATGACCATTCACAACCTGAAATTTCAGGGCGTATGGGACATTCGTCACTTTGTCTACAACACCAACCTGCCGGATTACATGTTCACACCGGATAAGCTGGAGTTCAAGAGCGATGCCAACATGCTCAAGGGCGGTCTGGTCTACGCGGACTACATCACGACCGTCAGCGAAACCTATGCCGAAGAAATCAAGACCCCCTATTACGGCGAACAGCTGGACGGTCTGCTCTGTGCACGCTCCCGTTCGCTCCGCGGTATCCTGAACGGCATTGACTACGAGGTCTACAATCCCCAGACTGACAAAAAGATCGATGTACACTATTCCGTCAAGGACGCTGTGGAAAAGAAAAAGCAGGCAAAGCTGGCTCTCCAGAAAGAACTGGGGCTGCCGGAGGACGAGAACAAGTTCATGATCGCAATTATTTCCCGTCTGACCGACCAGAAGGGTCTGGATCTGGTAGACTGGATCGCCGACCGCATTACCGACGAGTTCACCCAGTTTGTCATCATCGGCACCGGTGAAGCACGATATGAGAACATGTTCCGGTACTATCAGAACAAGTATCCGGATCGGGTTTCTGCAAACATTTTCTATTCCGATCCGCTGGCACACAAGCTGTATGCTGCGGCAGATGCGATGCTGGTTCCGTCACGGTTTGAGCCCTGCGGTCTGACCCAGCTGATCTCGCTCCGCTATGGTACTGTACCCATTGTACGGGAAACCGGCGGACTGAAAGACACCGTCGTACCCTATAACGAATACGAAAAAACCGGCACCGGCTTCACATTTGCCCATTACAATGCAGACGATCTGCTGTATACCATCAACTATGCGAAGAAGATCTACTTCGACCACCGCGAGGATTGGAACGACATTCTCTGCCGCGGCATGGAACAGGATTTCTCGTGGAGCAGTTCCGCATTGCAGTATCAGGGCATGTACGACTGGATCCTTCGGGGCATGCAGGATTAAAAGAATATCAAAGGCAATACCGCACAAAAAATCCCCTGACAGACAAGGGGCATGAAATATGTACTATATAAAAGAGAGGACAGACCGGTTGACGGTTGTCCTCTCTTTTGCGTTTGAAGTTTTGACTTGCCCGAAAATAGCAAGCGGCATTTGACATTAGGGAGTGAGTGGTATGGAATACGTAACTTGGTCAGATTTGATTCAGTACAGTATCCTGATCGTTGCTATTATAGCATTGATGCACGATATTTTCCATAACAACGACA
>OHAE01002486.1_pt1 | contig 11064 bp, 9 predicted proteins | sample 1577061 | NCBI WGS metagenome assembly OHAE01 (sample SAMEA3541535, study PRJEB24748) | human gut metagenome | biome: human gut; feature: human-associated habitat; material: faeces | place: China | collected 2012
AAAATTTGCAGCCAAAAGGAGCTTGACTATGTATCTGTATAATTCTGCCCTACAGCTTGCCCGCCAGACTCTCCAGCGCCTCGCTGAGGGCCTCCTCATAGGTGGGGTGGGGCCGCATGGCGGCCAGCAGCTGCCCCGGTGTCATGCCGTTGGCAATGGCCTGCCCCAGCTGCCCGATGATGTCGCTGGCGTTGGGACACATCAGCTGCGCCCCCAAAATAGCCCCGGTCTCGGCGTGGGCCGTGACCTTCATGAAGCACCGGCCGGGGTCTGCGATCACGGTCCGGGCGTTGCCGCCCATGACGCACTTGCCGGTCTTGACGGGGATGCCCCGCTCCTTGGCCTCCGCCTCCGTCAGTCCCACGGCGGCGATCTCCGGCCGGCAGTAGATGCAGCTGGGTACGGCGTCCATGCACACCCCGGCGGACAGCCCCGCCATGTGCTCCACGCAGGCTGCCCCCTGTGCTGCCGCCACATGGGCCAGCTGCACCGGGGAGGACACATCCCCGATGGCGTATACGCCGGGGATGCTGGTTTGGTAGTGCTCATCCACCCACAGACCGTGGCCATTGGTCTCCGGCGTCAGTCCCTGGGCAAACAGTCCATCCCGGAAGGCCCTGCGGCCGATGGCGCACAGCACCGCCTCCCCCACGGCGCAGCCGGGGGTCTCCTTGGCGGTGTAGTGGACGGCGATCCCCTCCGGTGTCTGCTCCAGACGATCCACCATGGAGCGGGTACAGACTTGCACCCCTTGCTTTTTCAGGATCAGCGCCAGATTCTGGCCCAGCTCCCGATCCATATTGGGCAGCAGCCGGTCCATGCCCTCCAGCAGGGTGACGCTGCACCCCAGATCGCTGTAAAACGTGGCAAACTCCACGCCGATGACGCCCCCGCCGATGATGACGATGGAGCGGTACAGGTGATCCGTCCCCTCCAGCAGTTCATCGGAGGTCATGGCCAGCTCCAGCCCCGGAATGGGGGGCCGCACCGGCACGGAGCCGGTGGCGATGAGGATGCGCCGGGCCTCATAGTCGCCGCCGTCCTCGCCGGTGACACGGACGCTTCCCGGCGCCGTGATGACGGCCCGGCCCCGCAGCAGCGTCACGCCTGCGCCCTTCAGAAGGCTCTCCACCCCGCCGCACAGCTGGCGGGAGATGCGCTCTTTATAGGCGAAGATCTCCGGGATGTCCGCCCGCAGACCCTCTGCGTGGATGCCGATGGCGGCGCCGTCTGCGGCGCTGCGGTAGACCTCCGAAGCATGGAGCAGCGTTTTGGTGGGGACGCACCCCCGGTTCAGGCAGGTGCCGCCCCAGCTGCGCTCCTCCACGATGGCGGTGGAAAGTCCCAGCTTGGCCGCCCGTGCGGCGGCGGTATAGCCACCGGGGCCCGCCCCGATGACCAGCAGATCAAACATAGCCGTTCTCCTTTCAGATATCCTGCCGCCGCAGCAGGGCGCACAGGTCCGCCGCCACCTCCCGGCAGGCGGGGGCCTCCTCCACCCGGAGGCAGAGGTCCTCCACCCGGAAGGGGCAGCCCTCCAACCCTCTGGCAAGGGGCTGGGCGAAACTCTCGTCCATGGCGTCGGTCCACACGGCGGCGTGGCGGCACACGCCGCCCTCCACCGCCAGCTCCAGCGTCAACTCCCCCCACGGAAACCGCTCCCCGCAGGAGAAGGTGCAGGGCATCGCCTGCCCGTAGACCCAGTCATAGCTGTGAAAACACTGATAGTGCCGCTCCAGAGCGGCCTGATCCAGCTGGGACGGCTCCAGCCGCCGGGTGGGGAGGCCGTATACCTCAGAAAAGGCCGCCCACAGCGCCTCCTCCATGTGGGAGACGGTCAGCCCCGGCTGTATCTGGGAGAGATTCACCACACGGGAGCGCACCGACGCCACGCCCTTGCTCTCCAGCTTCCCCTGAGAGGGGGCCAGATACCGGCCCAGCTTCTCCATGTCCACGTCGATGAGCAGCGTCCCGTTGTGGAAGGAGCGCCCCCCGTGGTGATAGAAGGAGTTGCCGGAGAACTTCCGGCCGCCGGTGAGAATGTCGTTGCGGCCGGAGCACTCCGCCGGGATACCCAGACGGCGGCAGGCCGCCACCAGCACCTCCTGCTGACGGCGCAGATCGTAATCCGCCGTAGGCAGGGAGAAGGTGAAGTTCAGATTGCCCATGTCGTGGTACACCGCCCCGCCGCCGGAGAGCCGCCGGGCCAGCACGCCGCCCTCCTGCTCCAGCAGCGTGGTGCGGCACTCCCGCCATGCGTTCTGGTTCCGGCCGATGACCACCGTGTGGCGGTTCTGCCACAGATACAGGATGCAGGTATCCTCCGGCACCGTCTCCGTCAGATACGCCTCCGTGGCCAGATTCCGGTGGGGATCGGTGCAGCCGTCCCGATAGGTCAGCAGCTGTCGGATCATGCCTGCCACCGCAGAATGGGATTGCGGGCCGCCTGCACCTCGTCGGGCCGTCCGATCTGGGCATTGTGGGGGGCGGTACGCATGGTCTCCGGGTCAGTGTGGGCCAGCTGGTACAGCTGGCGGAACACCTCCGCCGCCTGATCCAGCGTCTCCCGGCTCTCCGTCTCCGTGGGCTCCAGCATCAGTGCCTCATGAACGATGAGAGGGAAGTACATGGTGGGGGGATGGATGCCCCGGTCGATGAGACTCTTGGCCACATCCAGCGCCGAGACGCCGGTCTCCTTCTTGAACTCCTCCAGCCCCAGCACGAACTCGTGCATACAGATGCGGTCAAAGGCGGGCTGGAAGGTGCCCTGAATGCGCCGCATGAGATAGTTGGCGTTGAGAACGGCGTTCTCCGCCGCCTCCGGGATGCCCTCCCGGCCCAGCGTCAGCAGGTAGGCCAGCGCCTTCACCACCACCAGGAAGTTGCCGTTGAAGGCCCGCACCTGCAGGTGCTCCCCCTCCGACAGAATGGCGGACTGGGGCAGATACGGCTCCAGAAACGCCTTGCAGCCCACGGCGCCTGCACCGGGTCCGCCGCCGCCGTGGGGGGTGGCAAAGGTCTTGTGCAGGTTCATGTGGATGCAGTCAAAGCCCATGTCGCCGGGGCGCACGATGCCCATAACGGCGTTGAGGTTGGCCCCGTCGTAGTAGCACAGCCCTCCGGCCTCGTGGACCAGCCGGGTGATCTCCAGAATGTTCTCGTCGAAAATGCCCACGGTGTTGGGATTGGTCAGCATCAGCCCCGCCACATCGTCTCCCAGCACCGCCTTCAGAGCCTCCAGATCCACGCAGCCGTCGGCGGCGGAGGGAATATTCACCACCTGATAGCCGCACATGGCGGCGGTGGCGGGGTTGGTGCCGTGGGCGCTGTCGGGAACGATGATCTTGGTGCGCTGATGATCGCCCCGTGCATCGTGGTACTGCTTGATCAGCAGCACGCCGGTGAACTCGCCGTGAGCACCGGCGGCGGGCTGGAAGGTCATGCCGTCCATGCCGGTGATCTGGCAGAGATAGCGGCTGGCGGTGTCCAGCACCTCCCGGCATCCGGCCACGGCGTGCTCCGGGGCCAGGGGATGCACCCCGGCAAAGCCCGGCAGGGCCGCCATCTCCTCGTCGATGCGGGGGTTATACTTCATGGTGCAGGAGCCCAGCGGATAAAAGCCGCAGTTGACGCCGTGGACGTGCTGGCACAGCTCCGTGTAGTGGCGGCTCAGATCCACCTCGCTGAGCTCCGGCAGGGCCGGGGCCTCCTGTCGCCGCAGCTCCTGCGGCAGCTGCACCTCCTCCACGTCGCACCGGGGCAGGATGCTGCACCGGCGGCCGGGAACGCTCTTTTCAAAGATCAGCTTCATTTGCTCAGCACCTCCTTCACCACGGCGGCGGTCTCATCCAGCACGGCACGGGAGACCTTCTCCGTGGCGCACCACAGGATGCCGCCCTCTACCGGCAGGCCGCCCAGAATACCGTGCTGCTCCAGCGCCTCCAGAACCTCCGGCACCCGGGGAAGCTCCGTGACGAACTCGTGGAAATATTCCCCCGGATACCGCAGGGACACGCCGGGGATGGCGCACAGGGCCTTTGCCAGATAGTGGGCCTTGGACAGGCACTGCCGTGCGGCCTCCGCCATGCCCTCCGGCCCCATGGCTGCCATATAGACGCTGGCCGTCAGGGCGCACAGGGCCTCGTTGGAGCAGATGTTGCTGCTGGCCTTCTCCCGGCGGATGTGCTGCTCACGGGCCTGCAGAGACAGAACGAAGCAGCGCTGGCCACGGCTGTCCACTGTCTGGCCCACGATGCGGCCGGGGAGCTTACGCATATGCTTTTGCACCGTGGCCATAAAGCCCAGATACGGGCCGCCCCAGCCAAGGGGCATCCCCAGAGGCTGCCCCTCACCTACGGCCACATCAGCGCCGCAGTCTCTGGGGGTCTTGAGGATGGCGGCGGCAATGGGGTTCACCCCCAGAATATACAGAGCGCCCCCCTGATGGATGATCTCACCCAGCGCCTCAGCCTCCTCCAGCTGACCGAAGAAGTTAGGCTGCTGGATGTACACGCCGGAGACGTCGCCCCCGGCCAACATCTGACGCAGGGCTTCCGGGTCCGTGCGGCCGTCCTTCACGGGGACGACACGCAGCTCGTCGCCGGTGCCGTAGCAGTAGGTGCGGACGGTGTTGATGGTGTCCGGGTGGGCTGCAGCGGAGATCAGCGTTACCCGGCGCTTGCGGTCCCGGCACATGGCGGCGGCCTCAGCGGCGGCAGTGGCGCCGTCATAGACGGAGGCATTGGACACGTCCATGCCCGTCAGCTGGCAGATCATGGTCTGATACTCAAAGATGGACTGCAAAATGCCCTGACTCATCTCCGCCTGATAGGGGGTGTAGGCGGTGAGGAACTCCTCCTTGGCGGGGACATACTTCACCAGTGAGGGAATGTAGTGGTCATAGGCTCCGGCGCCCCGGAGAATAGCAGAGTAGGCGGTGTTCCAGGCGGCCATGGCGGTCATGGTGCGGCTGACCTCCAGCTCGCTCATGCCCTCCGGCAGGTCCAGCCCGTCCCGCAGCAGCATCTCCTCCGGCACGTCCCGGTACAGCTGGCGGAAGTCGTGAAGGCCGATGGCCTCCAGCATCTCCTGCCGCTGGGCGGGCGTGGAGGGAACATAGCTTCCCATATCAGCCCTCCTGCTGGCAGAAGGCCTCGTAGCCGTCGGCGTCCAGCAGCTCCTCCGTGGCGGTAACGCCCTCCACCTTGATGATCCATGCGTCGTAGCACTGGCTGTTCAGCAGCTCCGGAGCGTCCAGCAGCTCCTCATTGACGGCGCACACCGTGCCGGACACAGGGCTTACCAGATCGCTGACGGCCTTCACGGACTCCACGTCGCCAAAGGCCTCACCGGCGGTGACCTCATCGCCCTCGCCGGGCAGGTTCACAAACACCACGTCGCCCAGAGCGTGCTGGGCAAAGTCAGAGATGCCGATCACAGCCACACCGTCCTCGGTGTGGATCCACTCGTGGGACTTGGAATACTGCAAATGGGTGGGATAGTTCATGATGTGTTCCTCCGTTTTCGTTTCAAATATTCAAATCTGCTGATTTAGGTGTGTTTCATTAGACGTGTTCCGCCGGGATCAGAAGCCGATCTGGCCCATGAACTGCTCCAGCGCCGTCTGGAACTCCGGGCCGTCGAAGCAGTAGTGCATGGTGGTGTAGCGGCTGCGGAGACGGGAAACCTCCTGCCCTACGTCCTTTCCCCGCAGGATGCAGTCCGCCATCAGACCGGCCAGCTCCGTGAACTCCGTCTGGCCGAAGCCAAACCGGGTCATTTCGCTGACGCCCATCCGCAGAGCACCGGAGGCGGTGAAGCCCTCCTCGTCGGGGGTGGCCTGATAGTTGACGATGATGTTGTTCTCCTCCAGCCGCTCGGCTACCTCCGGGCCGGTGCCGTAGCCCACGTCCACCAGCACCTGATGGGTTTCGGTGTAGCCGATGGCGGGATCGCCCAGCACGTGGAGACCCGCCTCATGGAGGGCCTTGGCAAAGTACTTGGCGTTGTCAATGACGGCCTTCTGATAGCTGTCCTTGAAATAGTTCATCTCATAGGCCGCCATCAGCAGGCCCAGCTGGGTCCCCAGATGGTGGTTGGAGACGCTGCCGGGGAAGGCACGGGACTGGATGGTCTCCCACAGCCCCCACTTCAGATCCTCCCGGCGATAGTTGACGCCGATGACGCCCCGCTGGGGGCCGAAGAAGGTCTTGTGGGTGGAGCCGGTGACGATCTCAGCGCCCTCCTCAAAGGGCTTCTGGAAGTGGTCACCCACCAGACCCAGCACATGGGCCATGTCGTACATGATGGTGGTGGGGATATTCTGCTCCGTGACGAAGCGGCGGATCTCCGCCACCGGCTCCCGGCGCAGCACCATGCTCTTGCCGAAGATGATAAGCTCCGGACGGTAGCGGTCGATGACCTTCTTGGTCTCCTCCACGTCGATGCGGAACAGATCGTCCCGGCACACGGGGAAGTTCACCACGGCGGTGCGCTCGGTCACCGGATCCACGGCGATGTAGTCCTTCAGAGCGCCCATGGGCTGGGCCGACAGGTGGCCGCCCCGGATGATGTGGTTGTTCAGCACATAGCCCAGCCGCTGGGGGGTGTGCTTGCGGTCCAGACGGTTCTTCCAGTCCATCAGGGCGGAGAAGGTAGCCATATTGCTCATCTGCCCGCTGATGACACGGGTCTCCACCTGGGTGCAGCCCAGATACTGGCGCATCTGCTCCGCCAGCAGCTGCTCCACGGTGTCGATGAACTTGGTGCCCTGATAGTAGAATACATCCTTATCATAGAAGGAGATGATCTTCTTGTGCTCAGCGTACCGGCAGGAGGGATCGCTGGCCGCCAGCAGCTGCACCGCCCGGCTGGGGGTGTTCTCCGAAGGGATGAGGTTGATGCACTGGCGCTGGCGCCACTGGTGGTTATCCTGCGCCAGATGCAGCAGCTCCAGCGCCTTGGCGGCCCGGTCGGCGGGCTGAGACACCTCGTCCTCCGGCCGCCGGTACAACAAAGGGCGGGCATAGGGCGGAGCCCCCACGCTCATGTGACGGGCGGGGATCACGGCCTTCAGCCGGCGGCCCCGGATGTCCACCTCCACCACGTCGTCCGTCAGAACGTCGCTGTCTACATAGCACAGGCCGATGGCCCGCTTGGCGGTCTCCTGGGTGATGACCGTCTCCAGTCCCTCGCCCTCAGCAACGTAGTAGGGGACCATGGTGCCGCTGGTGACCCAGCCCACCTGCTTCTCTCCCCGGTATACCGCCATTCCGGCCCGCATGACGCCCCGGTCCAGCAGGGCGATGGGCAGAATACGGCGGGGCAGGGCGGTGCAGTCGGAGAAATCCCGGTTCATGATGCGCCGGAAGGCGTCAAACTGCTGCTCCAGTGCCTTGCGGCCGATGAACTCCCCCTTCTGAGGCGCAAAGCTCACGGCGAACTTGGCCAGCGGCACGGCGAAAATGGGTATCCTCTGCCCGTCGGGATCCACGCCCATCTCATGGCCGTACAGGGGGAAGCCCGCCTCCATGCGGAGGGTGTCCCGTGCGCCCAGACCGGCGGGCCGGGCGCCCAGCTCCACCAGCCGGTTCCACAGCCACGCAGCGTCCTCGCTGCGGCAGTAGACCTCGTAGCCCAGAGGCTCGCCGGTGTAGCCGGTCTTGGCCACCTTCACCTCATGACCCTCGAAGGTCAGAGTGTTCAGGGCGTTCTTCATCGGCTCCGTCACCTGTACCCCGCCGGAGAGGGTGGTCAGCAGATCCTTGGACTTGGGGCCTTGCACGGCGATGGAGGCCCACCGGGAGGTGATGTCCGTGATGGTGCAGTCGTAGTCCTTCACCACGGAGCGCAGATGCATCAGATCCTTCTCCGTGTTGGCGGCGTTCACCACCAGCAGGAATCGCTCCTCCTCGAAGCGATAGAGGTACGCATCGTCCACGGCTCCGCCGTCCTCGTCCGGCAGGATGCAGTACTGGGCCATGTTCAGATCCAGACCCGCCACGTTGCTGGACAGGACGTGCTGCAAAAATGCCAGCCGCTCCGGCCCCTCGATCAGCAGCCGCCCCATGTGGGACACATCGAACAGGCTGCAGAAGTGCCGGGTGTACAGATGCTCCGCCACGATTCCCGTGGGATACTGGACGGGCATTTCCCATCCGCCGAAATCCACCATGGAGGCACCGGCCGCCACATGGGTCTCGTACAGCTGGGTGCGTTTGAGTTCGCTCATGTTCCTTCCTCCTTATCATGTTTGTTCCGTTGTTTGTTCCGCTTGTTTTGCTCCGTTTGCTTCGTTTGTCCAGTCGCTGGACACATTCCGGACGCATCGCGGACAGGTCTTGGCGGTGCCTTGGACACGTTCCGGAAAGGTTTTGGACGCACAAAAAGGCGCAAAACCGCTTTCGGCAGTTTTGCGCCTCCGTTTTTGTACCTGAGAGATTCCCCGCCGGAGCGGGTTGCACCTTCGGCGTGCGGACAGGCCGCACTCTTCGGAGTATCGTCGTGGTCCGACCCTTTTGCCTGAGAGCTTCTGCATTCCCCTTCGGCGCCGCCGCAGCGGTCTCTCCCGGACCAGTCATCCGAACTCTGTTTGCTTGTCACCCATAGGCTACCATTTTGCGGCGGTGGTTGTCAAGAAAATTATGCCGCCCGGCGGGGTAAAAGCATGGGGGAATTTTTGAAAGAGACATATATGCCGCATGAACGCAAAGAACATATGAAATTAACTAGAATTTTGCACAAATCGGCAAAACCCTGTTGCAAAAAGGCGGGAAACGTGGTAGTATCTCTCATGGACCTGACAATTAGCAAGACGAAATGTCGAAGGGCAAAGGCTCTCCGGCCGCTGAGATTTGCCGAAAAACCACCATTGGTTGTGGCAAGGGCGAGCCAGAGAGTCTATATGTGCCATATGAGTTTTGGAAGGAAGCAGGAGGTGTTACAGGTGCGGCAACCCATTCGAAGCAGCACGGTGAAGCGGCTGATCGTTGTGCTGGCGATCCTGTTGGCGCTGAGCCTTGCGGCGCTGTGTGCCGTGCGGTATTACGGGCGGCAGGCAGGCCGGGCGGCAGAGGCCCCCGGTGCATTTACGAGAATCCGGAAGAAATGGACGCAACCGGTGCAGAACTGGGGACCCGCCGGCGCACCCGTTCCCACAGCGGCCCGGACCGGCAAGGTCACCATCCGGCTGTATGACCGCAGCCCGGAGTATAACCGGGAGTTCTCCGTGACCAATATGTTCCCCGGCGATGCCGAGACCCAGAACGACTGCGTGCAGGTAGATCACAAGGGCGACGTCACCGTCCACTTCCGGGCGGAGGTGCGCCCCGGCTATGAGAAGCTGGCGGAGGTGCTGAAGCTGCGGGTGTCCGTGGGCGGTAGTGTGGTGTATGACGGCCTGATGGCCGAGATGCCCGCCGCAGTGGATACCCCGCTGCCGGCCGGCAGCGATACGCTGGACTATCAGCTGACGGCGTATCTGGATACCAGCGTCGGCAATCCCTATATGTATCAGCAGCTGGTAGCGGACTTTTACTGGTGGGTGGCGGATAGCGAGGAGTTGGCTCCCCCTACCGGCGACACCATGCAGCCCCTGCTCTGGGGAGCGGCGGTGCTGGTGTCCGGTGCGGCACTGACGGTGCTGCTGCGTCGCCGCAGGGAGGTGTCCCATGACTGAGCGTAAGACCCGCAGCCGTCTAACCGGCGGCATCGTTGCGGTGATCGTGCTGGCGGTGTGTCTGGTGGTCACCACCGTGGCACTGGCCTATTCCATGATTTCCGTCCGGGACAACACCTTTGCCACCGGCGGCGTCCGTATCAACCTCAACGATGGCGAGCCGGTGATCCGGCCCGACGAGTTCTTGTTTGAGCCGGGCATGACGGTGAAGAAGGACTTCTTCATCGAAAACGACAGCACCGGCACGGTGTACTACCGGCTGTACTTCGCCGGTGTCTCCGGTGATCTGGCGGACGTGCTGGAGGTCACGGTGAAGGACGGGGACAAGACCCTCTACTCCGGGACCCCCACTCAGTTGGAGAACACACAGGCGGTGGACGATTTGCTGGCGGTGGGCCAGCGGCGAACGCTGACCATGTATTTCCACTTCCCGGAGGCGACCGGCAACAGCGCTCAGGCCAAGGATCTGACCTTTACCCTCTGTGCCGACGCCACCCAGACCAAGAACAACCCGCAGCGGCTGTTTGACTGATGTTGGGGAGACCGTTGCAGGAGAGAAAAGCCATGAAAAAAACCTTTGAAGTAATCAAGACCGTACTGACATGGCTGATCGTGCTGCTGGCGGTGTGCATGATGGTGTTCACCATCGTCTCCGTCACCACCTTTGACCGCAATGACCGGGCGTTGTTCGGCTACAAGATGTATATCGTGCGATCGGACTCCATGAGCGCCACGGATTTTAAGGCCGGAGACCTGATTCTGGTGCGGTCGGTGGATCCCGCTACTTTGCAGGAGGGGGATATCATCGCCTATACCTCGCAGGACACAGCCAGCTTTGGAGAGACCGTGACTCATAAGATCCGGTCCCTGACCACCGACGCAGACGGTCAGCCGGCTTTTATCACCTACGGTACCACCACCGATACCGACGACGAGATGCCGGTGACGTATCCCTATGTGCTTGGCAAGTACGAGAAGTGCCTGTCCGGCGTGGGCAATTTCTTCCAGTTCCTGAAAACCACCCCCGGCTACATTCTGTGCATCTTCCTGCCGTTCTTTTTGCTGATCCTCATGGAGGGCATCAACTGCGTCCGGCTGTTCAAGCGCTATAAGAGCGAGGAGCAGCGGGAAATACAGGCCCAGCAGGCGAATCTGGAGCGCCAGCGGGAGGAGAACCAGCGGATGATGCAGGAGCTGATGGAGATGAAGGCCCGGCTGGAGGAGAAGGAAAAGGCTCCGGAGGAGCCCCCTCGGGCGTGATTTGCCGCTCCCCGGGGAGCGTTGTCGGAGGGACGCTCCGGCCATGACATCGGGAATCATCATGGATGATCATTCTATCGAAAACCCCTCTTTACAAGCTCGATCCTCCCCGATTTGACCGCCGGGGA
>OHAE01002489.1_pt1 | contig 11058 bp, 11 predicted proteins | sample 1577061 | NCBI WGS metagenome assembly OHAE01 (sample SAMEA3541535, study PRJEB24748) | human gut metagenome | biome: human gut; feature: human-associated habitat; material: faeces | place: China | collected 2012
GGGCTATAACCGGAAGCCTTTCGGTTTCTTGGATAGTGTATCATTCCTCTTTTTGACAGATTGCGCTTGCTCTTTCCTATCGGCTATTCGTTTCTGTAAATATTCGTTCAGATCTTTACATCCACTGTAGATTTGCGAGGCGTCACGTATATACCGGGTAGCATCATACTCCTTTCTGATTTGCTGTATTGCTTCCATTCCTGCACGGTCATTGTCAAAGAAACAGTGGATGCGCTCATAGCTTCCCAACGGATAGAGTGCCTTGGGAACATTGGCTACGGAATTAAGAACTATGTAATCCTGTCTGTCGAAGTCGGGTGATTGCGGACAGCTTTCCAGTCTTAAGGTCAGAAAGGAAAGGTAGTCCATAAATCCCTCAAAAACGTAACATGCACTCCTTGGCTTTCCTGACTGTCTGATATGGGATATTTCTTTTGGTGCGATACATCCCTTGAAATATCGGTTGCGGATTTCATATCCACCCGATATGTTCGGAAAAGCAATGGCGAAATACCGTTTGCCGTTGTGGGTGAAACGGGCTTCCTTACATTCTCTTTTCGCCAGTGCCGTGTTTATCCCTCTTTCCTGTAGATAGGCAAGCAGGGCAGGAGAAGTCAGCTGTACAATGTCCAACTCCTGAAAACTCGGTTCGGAAAATGACTGCTTGCCAAAAGAGAAAGATACGGGACGGATGTGCGGAGTCTGTTCCTCGATTTTCTGTAGAAGATAAGGTACATAGTCGGAATAGTAGAGTTCCTGTGCCAGTGCAATGATATTTCCACCTTTACCAATTGCAAAATCATACCATTGGTTGCGTTCGGTATTTATTTTGAACGAGGGCTCTGTCTCTTCCCGTAACGGGGATTTATACCACAGGTTGATACCTTGCTGCTTGACGGGAGAATGTCCCAAACTGTACAGAAAATCCGCTATCCTGATTTGTTTTGCTGTTTGTATATCCATAATAAGATGAGTGTTTGAATAATGGTTGGAATATTTATTTCTCTTTTCGCCCGTACCTTTTTATGAAGTACGGTCTGTATAATCACTTCACTTTATTTTCGTATATATAGGATACGGTAATAAAGTGAAGCGGTTTTACATTCTCTGCAATCGCTTCGCTTTATCCTTAATATATAGACCTGCCGAATAAAGTGAAGTGATTACAGGTTAGACGGTCTAATAGTGAAAGTCTGGCTTGAACGTGTATTTCCTGCCGTTCTCCTGTACTATCATCCGTTTGTTCCGGAGCATGGTGATAAGTGATACCGCCTTTTGATGGTTCAGTTTTACACCTACTGACATATAAGACTTGATTAAGGCGGTTTCCAGATCCTTGTAGCCGTATTCCTCTTTTAGCCCGAAAGCCGCTTCCAGTGCTATGCGGTGCTGTTGTTCGGTAATATGCCTGTAAGGGTCGAACTTTTCCTCTTCCGGTCTTCCGGGTTTCTTCGCTTCGGGTCTGTACCCCTCTATGAGTTCAGGCAATGCATTGTCGTTGATACGGAAAGCGAAAGGCTCGAAATCCATTGCACGTATGTGCATGGCCGAAACATTGCTTATATCCCCGTTGCTCTTGTCCTTTTCCACGAGAAGAACGGTTTCCGCCTTGTTGTTCAGCTCCGTACCGATATGCCCTCTTGCGTTTTCATCGCCTTTGTTCTGGTGGAGTATCGTATGGATGTGTATTTGCCTGTCATCCGTCCACTGCATCAACTTGGATATGATGCGTGTCGATTCTCCCGGACTGTTGATGTCATATACCATATCACGGATGCCGTCTATGATTACAAGCCCTATGTCCGGTGTATTATAGATAGCCTGTTCGACAATCCTGATGCGCTGTTCGGGCGTGTATTTCCTCAAAGCGAGAAACTCCAGATGTTCATTGTCCCTGTCATCAGGAAGACCGGCCAGCCGTAAAATACGTTTCATGACTTTCAGGCAGTGATAATGGCTTTGTTCCGTGTCCACATAAAGGACTTTCCTTTTGTTCTCCGGAAGTTCTGCCACATACCGTAGTACCGTACCGTTTTTCAATGAGGCGGCTACAATAGCCGACACATTGAAAGTCTTTTTACTTTTGGCTTTGCCTATGGATGCACTGAAATTGCCCAGTGTGCCAATGACCGAACCTTGCACTTTTAAAATCTCAGGTGCTTTCTCATAGATTTTCGATAGGCTCAGACGTGAGGCTTGCCAAAGGATTATCGCCTGTTCTGCAGATATTTCCTTTATTTCTCTCATATAGTCCATAAGCATACCTCCCATTATTTCCGTCCTCCTGTTTTCTTTCCGGCAAGTTCAAGAGCCAGTCCTGCATCAACTATAATCTTGCGCCCTATCTGGGTAATCGCCTTGTCTATCTTACCGCTTTTCTTTATGCGGTTGGCAGTGGGCAGACTGCACCCGAACAGTTTGGCTATACCGAGTATTCCGTACACATACTTCTTTTCCGTGTCTGTAACGGGTTGCGGCAATGCTTCGGCCTGACCTGAAGCGTGCTTACTCAGGAATATGAATTCTTCGCCTGTCATCTGCCAGACGGGTTTGGATAATAATTCTTGGATATTTGTCATTGTCCAATCTAATTAGTCGTTAAACAATCAGCCCTGCGCACTGGCTGTTATTTCTGTTCTCGAACGATGCAAAATTAGATATGGATACGGGTGGTAAGGATGGGGATGATATAATCCGAATGCCGATGTATCTTATTGAATATCAGAAAATAAAAATACCACTCAAAAATTAATTTGAGTGGTAAAAGTGGAACTTTCGTAAAGTATCAGGATATATCACGGATTATCTGAATATATGTTCCATTTCCTTGGCGAAATTTTGGTTGCTGTCACTGGGGAAATCTGAAACAGGCTCCTTGTACTTGGATTTGTAGTAGCTGTCGTCAATATCCAGCAGTTTCAGTATTCTGTCTTTCCATTTGTCCCTGTCCTGTTTGGAGAGTTTCTCGCTCATCAGGAATATCAGATAGCATACACGTATTTTCTCTCTCGGTTTTATTTTCAGCTTACAGTTGCAGGGGTGAAGATTCATATTGGCATAGAAATCTGGTGCGGAAATTTCTTCGAACTGTTCTCCTTTGCACACCTCATGAATGAGCGAAAGTAATTTCATGCTGAAATATTCCTGTTGTTCTTCTGTCGTTTCCTGCTGACTGATTGGCTCGCTTGATTTATTCTCTTGCTTTCCGTCAGGAATGTATTTCTTCAATATATCCAGAAAAAGGCAGCTTTGACGGTATATGTCCGCACAACAGTTCTTCATATATTGGAATGCCTCTGTTCTTGTAGCCTTTTGCTGGTCATAGAGTTTGTTCAGTTTGGCTTTTTCCCTGTCATATTCAGCCTTGCAGCGTTCATATTCTTTCTCTGCCTGTTTTTCCTCTTCGGCTGTATGCTCCCTGTAACCAATGGAATCATACCTGTTGTTGGCTTCATTCAGCGGCTTGCTCAGACTTCTTGTAACATCCAGCTGGGCTTCAATTTCCTGAGAATACCTTTCCATGTGCTGATAGCAAGCACGTTCTATGGCTCTGTCACTTAACGGGCGTATCTCATAAGCCTGTATGCTCTTTTCTATTTCAGTTTTCAGACTGTTGAGTATCAAGGTGTATTGCTCTTTTTGCTTGTCAAGCACCAGTTCAAGGATAGCGGCTTCAAAGGATTTCATGTCATTATACTCCTGATAGAAATCCGATATGAATTTCTGCCTGTCAAAAGAAAAAGCGTAATTATCTATATAGTCTCTGTATATTCTGTTAAGTTCTCCATATTGGGGAATCATCGTCTGTATCTTTCCTGCCATATACTTTATATTATGGGTTCTTGTCCTTGTCAAGGAATAAGGTCAGTTCTTCTTCCACTTCTTCTATACTCGGTAGGGCAGATTTCAGATTTTCGGGTACTGCCTTGCTCAATTGATAGTCGCTGATACCTATCGGCTGGTCATATCCAGCCAAGGCATATTGTGCCACGACCTCATCCTTACCCCTGCACAGCAAAAGACCGATGGTCTTGTTATCATTTTCTCCCCTCAGTTTATCATCTACAACATTGATATAGAAATTTAACTGCCCTGCATATTCCGGTTTGAATGGCGTTGCTTTCAATTCCACGACGACATAGGCGTGGAGCTTGATATTATATAGAATCAGGTCGGCGAAAAAGTCACTGTCCCCAATCTGGAAATGTTTTTGTCTGGCAACAAAAGCAAAGCCGTTACCCATTTCCAGCAAGTAATGGGTTACATGCTTTACCAACTGTTCTTCTATATCCCTTTCGTCAGCCTTTTCCTTTGCTCCTGCCAAGTCAAAGATATACGGGTCTTTTAACAGATAATTGGCAAGATCGCTTTGAGGTGCCGGAAGTGTGGCAGTGAAGTTGTTTACCTTGTTACTCTTGATTTGTCTGTCATACAGATTACTTTCAATCTGCATTTTCAGCACATTACTGCTCCAACCCATTTCTACAGATTGTTTCATATACCAATACCTTACACCTAATGGTAGCGGATTATTGAGTATGACCATATGGCTTGCCCAATTTATTCTTGCAATCGGTGACGCCAAGAATAAATCTTCTATATCCTCTATTTTTATTTTATAGATGGTTGCTACTGTTTTTTCTACATTCTGAAATTGCGCAGGAACCTCCTGCGTAATTTCTAAAGATTGATTATCAGCTGATTGTATTTGCGCAGTAAGCTCCTGCGTAAATTGCCCGCTGTTGAGTTTAAGGACTTCATTAGTAATGTTTTGAATATTAGGGACTGACAGTATTGAATCTGTTTCAATAAAACTACGAAGTACATTTAACGGATATAAACGGGCAAACTGGCACATATAAGTAAGATTACGCTCCGAATATCCCTTCTTTTCAGGATAATTGAATCTGATTGCCTGTGCCAACTTCTTGATAATTTTACCACCCCAGCCATGCAGGTTTTGGTGGTACAGTATATAATTGCCCATTTTCCAGTAATGGAACAACATCTGGGCATTGGCTGCGGTAATGAGCCGGACTTGTGCCTGTTCTATTTCCGAACCGACAGCATGGACAAAGGCATCAAAATGACCTTTCTTTATATTATGTTCGTTGTTATTTTCCATATTACTAACTATTACTTAACAAAGATAACTCTAATAATGGATAATCTGTGAAACAGACTGATACTTTTATAGTTGGTTAAACTTGTTCATTGCATTAGCCTTAATATCATCGGCTATGTCAATGTAGGGCTTCATGGCTTTATAATCACTGTGTCCTGTCCATTTCATTACAACCTGTGCAGGAATACCTAGAGCCAGCGCATTACAGATGAATGTCCTTCTTCCTGCATGCGTGCTGAGCAATGCGTATTTCGGTGTAACTTCATCTATACGTTCATTTCCTTTGTAGTAGGTTTCACGTATAGGTTCGTTAATTTCTGCCAGTTCTCCCAGTTCTTTCAGATAATCATTCATTTTCTGATTGCTGATAACAGGCAATGCCATGTGGTTTTCAAAATGGATGTCCTTGTATTTTTCAAGTATGGCTTTACTGTACTTGTTCAGCTCAATACTCAGACTGTCTGCCGTTTTAACGGTGGTGACTTCTATATGGTCGGACTTGACATCACTTCTCTTTAGGTTACGAACATCTGAATAACGCAGACTGGTAAAGCAACAGAACAGGAAAACATCCCGGACACGTTCCAGATACTGCTTGTCCTTGGGTATCTGATAGTCTTTCAGTCTGTTCAACTCTTCCCATGTCAGAAAGATTACTTTCTTGGGGGTGGTTTTCAATTTCGGTTTGAACGTATCGTATGCTATATTCTGGTGATAGTCTTTCTTGAAGCTCCATCGCAAGAACCATTTGAGGAATCCCATTTGTTTACCGATGGTACTGTTTCTCATATCTTTCTTGTCACGCAGGAAATTGACATATTCGTTCAGTCCGAACTCATTGAAATATTCAAAGGTTAAATCTTCCTTGAAGTTTTTAAGGTGATTTTTTACGGCTGCAAACTTTTCGTATGTGGATTCAGTCCAGTTATTCTGATTGCCGCATTCTTTTACAAATTCATCGAATATCTCCCAAAAACTTATCTTTACGTCTTCCTGGTCTTCACTTGTATCTTTCATTCGCAGGTTGAATGCGTCCTTTAATTGTTGGGTAGTGGGCATGGCTTCCTGTACCTCAAATTCTTTGAATACGTTTTGAATTTCGGTATAGTATTTCAGCAGATCGGCATTGATTTCAGATGCACTTTGCTTTAATTTGTTGGTACACCCGTTCTTCACTCGCTGCTTGTCAGCATCCCACTTGGCTACATCAATGCGGTAACCCGTTGTAAACTCAATGCGCTGGCTTGCGTATATGACACGCATACGGATGGGGACATTCTCCACGATTGGCACACCGTTCTTTTTCCGGCTTTCCAATGCAAAAATGATGTTTCGTTTGATATTCATAATTGGGTGCGTTTGAAATTCTACACCCCAATATACACCCAATATTTGGAATAGCAAAAGATATTCAGAAAGATTTAGATTTACTATGTACTCCAAATAGTGCTTGATTATTAATGATTTGCAATTTTATGATATTTCTTGAATATGTAGGTTCGAGAGCCTGTCTCTCCGCAAGGCACACTTAGAAAAGTAGCGAAAAACCCTGTAAATCACGCATTTACAGGGTTTTTATTTTTTGGCAAAAGTGCTGAAAAAGGCATCTGAAAGCAGGTTATCTGTGGCCTATTCGGTGTACCAGTTTTAATGCAGAAAAAAGTACACCGAATTGCTCGTAACCAACTGGTTTGCACTAATTTGCAACGGTCTTCATCTTGACATAAGACACCTGGGAAACTAATTTTGTAACCCTTAATCGGTGTACTTTATGGAAAGGACAACTTTCAGCCTTTTGTTTTACATTCGGCGGGACAAGCTCAACAAAAGAAGTGAGGCTCCCGTATTTATGCGTCTGACAATCAATGGAGAACGCGCAGACGCTTCTATCAAGCGGTTTATCGAACCGCACGCCTGGAACTCGGAAAAAGGAAAAGCCAACGAAAAATGCCGCGGTGGAAAGGATTTGAACCTCTATCTGGACGCCATTTCCGCCAACATTTTACAAATCCAAAGAGATTTCGAACTCGATAAGAAGGAGGTGTCCGCCCAAATCATTCTGAATCGCTATTTGGGCAAGGATCAGTCGGATCGTCATACCTTGATGGAAGTTTTCCATGCTCATAATAAAAAGTGCAGAGCCCTTATCGGTATTAACTTCGCTCCTGATACCGTTCTTCGATATGAAACTTGCTTACGTCTGACTGAAGAGTTTATGCGCAACACCTATAAGAAAGAGGATTGCTACTTGGATGAGGTTACCAAACAATTTGTTGAGGAATTTGAGTTTTATCTCAAAACAGTCCGCAAATGTTGTCATAATACGACGACAAAATATCTTGCCAATTTCAAGAAGATTGTCAGAATAGCTTTGGCTAATGGTTGGATGAAAAAAGATCCTTTCGCACAAATCCGCTTCCATTTAGATGAAGTAGAGCGGGAATTCCTCGAGAAACAGGAGTTGAAAACAATGCTTAACAAAGAGATCACCATCACCCGGCTGGCACAGGTCCGCGACATCTTCTGTTTCTGTTGTCTGACGGGCCTGGCTTTTACGGACGTGCAACAACTCAAACCCGAGCATCTGGTGGCGGACATCCACGGCAAGATCTGGATCCGCAAGGCGCGGCAGAAGACCAAGGACATGTGCAACATCCCGCTGCTCGACGAGGCGCAAAAGATTATCGACCGTTACAAGGACCACCCCTACTGCCAGACGCACGGCGTGCTGCTTCCCGTATGCAGCAACCAGAAGATGAACTCCTACCTGAAGGAGCTGGCCGACATCTGCGGCATCCGCAAGAATCTCTCAACGCACTGTGCCCGCCATACGTTCGCCACCCTGACGATTGAATACGGGATGCCGATCGACATTATCGCCAAGATTCTGGGCCATACGAATACGAACATGACACGGCGCTATGCGAAGATCTCCGAGGCGAATATCAGTCGGGAAATGCAAAAAATCGGGAAAATCTTAACGTACTGATGCAGACGAACGACCGGGCGGAAAGGAACCATTCCAGTTGCTTACGGCCGGTCGTTTATGGAAGAACTGTTTACTTCTGACTCAACTCGACTAACGTACCTCGCAACGTATCAAGAAAGTGGGTCAGACGGTTCTTGCGGTTCAGAATAGCCCAGCGGCAGTTGTCCGGATTCTTGAAACTCAGATTGCAGAGCGTCTCAAACTCGCGCGTAATCTGCATGAAGGTGGCCGGAGAATCATCCTGCTGGCAGAAGAAGCCTACGGCCGACAAGGCGGTGATCACCTCCATCAAATCGGAATTGGTGTATTTTTTTGAAATTTTAAGGGGGAGAATGATGATGCTCAGACGAAATTTCTCGGATTCCTGGATACTTTAACTGTAAATAGATCATCTGTTTTTCGAAATTAACCAACGAAAGAGAAGAACGAATCAAGTTTCGAACATCCGTCTTGTCTGGAGACTTGCTGGATTCGATTGACAAAACGGGTATAAGCCAAACTAAGGCGTTGATTATCTACGTTATTCGGATTCACATTCGCTGTATGAAGAAGTTTGATGAATTCGCTACGACCGAATCTTTTTGTCATATTATTCATAGCATATTCCTCTAGGATTAAAAAAAGAGGATGGGCGCTGACTTCAGGCCCATCCTAACACAATTCTCTAATTTTCACAATAAGAAGATGCAGATGCTATGGTCCGCGACAGAAGGATTTTCAACGGGTCACACGTATGCGGATGCCACCCAACGAGGAGTCGGTTCTGCTGCTGATGAAAAAAGCCACGGATAAGAAATCCTGCCTGGGGCCGCCCCCCCGGATCGATTTGGATCGGGAATTTGAAGACTTGAACACAAAAATCAGATCAACACGTTAGCGTGTTGATCTGAAAGATCTGGAGGGCCCTTCTCAGGCTCTCTTTTTGAAACACTACCATATTCCCAACAATTATTAAGATGCTTCATAGCATCTATTATGTTGACTTGTAAATCCTAAGATAAGACTTTTTAATATTATCCTGAATTCATATGTGTTTAAGCCGACAAACTTAAAAAAATTCCTGATTGGAATGGGCCCTACATTTCACCGACCTTGACAGGACTCCTTCCCCTTGACTATTCCAATCAAAAACACAAATGTTCATACGATCGATTCTGTTTGAAACTGAATTTCTCATTGTGAGAATCAAAGAACTTCGTTTCATATTCGCCTAAAATGAATAAATTCATTTTTTGAAAACATAGGGAAGCGGTAGAAAATCCTCCTCCCTGATCATCCAATAGGAGAGTTCCAAAATCAACTCATCTTTGATCGCTTTATAATCCGGATGATCGGCAAGGTTCTGCTGTTCTCGAGGGTCGTTCTTCAGATCGTATAACTCAAACATGGGTCGTATTTCCGGAATTTCGGATCCAACGTTTCGTTCTCATTCATGGCTCTCAACTCGCTATACATGGGAAGATGACTGAAATCCACCGGCTCATAAGGGATCGTTGGAGTCGCATTGTAGATAAGTTTGAATCACTCTCCAATAATACAGCGGATCAAATCGAAGTTGACCGTATTTTCCGGGAGTCCTTTCCCATGTGCACCCCGCTCCGCAAATACATATCGACGATTGCTCTCCGTATCCATAATATCACATCCGGTCATCTCCTTCGGAGGCTCGATACCCGCTGCTGCCAGAAAGGTGGGTGCAAGATCTTCACCCGAAATCAAGCGTTTGGTCCGACTCCCGGGAGCGATTTTACCCGGCCAGCGAATAATTAACGGCACATTGACTCCGTATTCATAGAGCGTTCCTTTCCCCATAAATTGAGCTCCGCCATTACCCCCCCCCATGAATACAACAAGCGTATTGTCCGCCAACCCCTCCTCTTCAAGACGAGCAAGAACTCGCCCGAAATCACAGTCAAAGCGATGAATCTCATCATAATATGCGGCAAGATCCTCCCGTATCAACTCCGTATCCGGATAATACGGAGGAAGCGTCAGTGAAACTGGATCATGAACGGATGGGGCCGTGTAAGGACGATGAGGATCCGAGTACGACAGTTGCAGGAAAAAAGGTTTCGATTTGTCCCGTTTTTCCAGGAACTCCTCATATTGAGCAAAAATAGCTTCACTGTTCTCCTGATCGACCGAAACCGCCAGACACAGATCGAGCCGATCCGGGAAGGTACGGTATCCATTAGCTTCATAGTAAGCTTCCAATGGATTACCTATATTATTACGGTTCAGGTCACAATCCATGTGATAATTCCGTCCGGCAACTCCAACATAGTATCCCTCCGCCCGCAAATACTCCGGAAAAGTCCGATAGTGTCTTGCCAAGGGGACATAAAAGCGACTCATATCAACAGCTATCGGCGAACGCCCGGTAAAGATAGAGGCTCGCGAAGGCGCACTCTGTGAGGAGGTAACACATGCACGAGTCGCAATCATCCCCTGAGTGGCAAATCGATCGATATTGGGAGTGCGAATATCCGGATTGCCGTAACATTCCACATGATCAGCGCTATGGTCATCGCTGAGAATAAGCAAGATATTTGGACGTTCAGCATATGCAGCCATCCCGGCAAACACAGCACACCCGGTAAGGATTGCGTTTTTCATAATTATTTATTGATTTCAGCCGGACATTATTCAAATTAGAATCACAGGTTCAAGACTGATCATAAAGTCATAAAGTACATCAAGATCCCCAAGTAGCAGATCTTATAGTTGTTGAACTTAGGACTTGACCAAATTCAAATAGATTACAACAATCGACGCTTTCGTCGACGCTTGTGCTGACGAAGTCGTCGCTCCTCCTCATGAGCCTGCACGTCTGCCAATTCCAGAATCGCATCCAACGAACGGATCAAGCATCCGATTCCAGAAGAGCACCTCGGCCCGCCCGCGGTTAACTTTCTCCTCGTTGTAGCGGATAGCGCCGCCGACG
>OHAE01002496.1_pt1 | contig 11043 bp, 8 predicted proteins | sample 1577061 | NCBI WGS metagenome assembly OHAE01 (sample SAMEA3541535, study PRJEB24748) | human gut metagenome | biome: human gut; feature: human-associated habitat; material: faeces | place: China | collected 2012
GGCTTGTACAGAGATTTGTCCGAAAAAATGTATCAAGATGAAACCGGATGAAGAAGGATTTCTGTACCCGGTTGTCGATAAAAGTGGATGTGTAGAGTGTAATGCTTGCAACACGGTTTGTCCAATTCAAAATCCCGTCACTGAGGAAGAAAAGCCACAAAAAGCTTATCTGGTTCAGCACAGCAATGAAAAGGTGAGATTGGATAGTTCTGCAGGCGGTGCATTTACTGCTATAGCAACAGTTGTTCTTCAAAAAGGTGGTGTGGTCTTTGGAGCAGCATACGATGAGAATTTTCATGTGCAACATACTTATGTGGAAACTGTTGATGAACTGAAAAAATTCAGAAACAGTAAATATGTTCAAAGCGAACTAGGAGATTCTTTCCATATGGTGAAAGACTTTCTCTGGAAAGGAAGATGGGTCTGCTTTAGCGGAACGCCTTGCCAAATTGAGGGTCTATCCAAGTTTTTGAGAAAACCATATGAAAAGCTGATTTTAGTTGATGTGGTGTGCCACGGTATCCCGTCACCGCTGATATGGAATAAGTATCTGGAATACCAGGAACAGTCATTTCCGAACCCAGATAACATCCGGTTTCGGGATAAATTTTATGGATATAAATATTCCACAATGAGCATTATCCGAAATGGAAAGAATGTATACCATGCAGGATCGCAGCTTGATCCAATGTTGAGAGCCTTTTTCTCAGACGCATGTGATCGGCCATCTTGCTATGAATGTCCTTTCAAAAAGAGATACCGTGTAGGCGACTTCACAATTTGGGATTGCTTTTCTGTATATGACTTCGATAAGAAAATGGATGATGACAAAGGTACGACTAGAGTCCTTTGTCACTCTCAAAAAGCGGCGAGCCTTATGCAAGAGGTAATGGAGTATGCAAGGTGTGAAGAAGTTTCGGCGGATAAGTTGGTTGCAGGTGTAAAAGAAATGTTTGAATCTGTTCCAATGAATCCAAAGCGGACAGTATTTCTGGCTGACGCATCAAAGCTGTCTGGTAAAGAGTTGTTTGAAAAATACTATCCTGTAACGAACAAAGTAAAAGTAAAAACGGCCATTCGGAAGATACTTCTGATGACTGGAATCTATGGAGCAATGAAGAAATGTTTAAATCGGGTGCGAGGGAGATAAAATGACGGAGCCATTTGTAAGTATTATTGTTCCGGTATATAAAGTACCGGAGCAGTATCTAAGAAAGTGCATTGAAAGCACAATGACACAAACACTGAAAAATATTGAAATTCTGCTGGTGGACGATGGCTCGCCAGATCAGTGCGGCAAGATTTGTGACGAGTACGCAGAAAAAGATAAGCGAATTCGGGTATTACATAAGAAAAATGGTGGACTCTCCTCGGCCAGAAATTACGGCTGTAAAGCTGCACAGGGCAAATGGATTATGTTTGTGGATGGTGACGACTGGATTGAGTCAGACATGTGCCAAACAATGTATAGTGCCGGAGAAGAAAAACAGGTGCAGCTTGTTATGTGCGGCATTATGAAGGATTACGGTAAATCGGCTATAGAATACAAATTCTATCTGGAAGATGGAAAAGTATATAAAGATGAGGAATGCAAATGGCTTCAGCAGCAGCTTTTGGTCTATAACGGGAATATTGCGGTTGCATACTCAAAGCTAATTGATCGGAAATTATTGTTGGACAATCAGATTTTCCATGATGAAGTGCTTCGTCAAGGCGCAGAAGGACTGGAATTTAATCTCAGGCTACTCGAAAAGTTAGAGAGTGCGACTTTCATCAATAAGCCATTCTATCATTATATCTATAATGAAAACTCGATTTCAGCGTCACATAATGAAGCAAACCATGAGTTTGTGATTAAGTGTTTTGAAAAAATCAAGGCGTTTATTGATACCTCCGAGAATAAGGAGATGCTGAAACCTTGGTTTGACAATCGACTGCTGTATGTAATAGTAACTACTGCAATCAGTGGCTATTTCAATCCGACTAACACGGAACCGTATGCAGATAAAAAGCGGAAATACGCATCATATCTAGAAAAGCCTATTGTAAAAGAGGCTTTGAAAACGAAGAATACAGCCGGAATTGGAAAGCAGAGAGAAGTTGTATTGTTTTTTATTAAGCATAGGATGTACCTGATGTTGGATATGATGGGTAAAATGAGAAAGTGGCAGAAGGAGCATAGGTAAGTAGAAACATTGAAGAGAGAATATACTATGAATATTTTGATATTGAAAGACAATTACAATTCATTCGAGCAATATTATTTAGATAAATTAAATGAGTGTGGTGTTGATGCTGAATTTTATTATACATCATCTTCAATGCTAAGAAAGGTCTTTACACACTATGCATTGCCGTTCGAGTCGTTATGGTATGGGGGCTGGAAAAATAATCTTGACACATATGATTGTATCATTGTTTTTGATTCATTACATTCCGCAAATCTATTGAAATATATACGAAAAAGATATAGAAAACGACTTATTTTTTGGCATTGGAATCCAATAAAAAAGGATAAAGATATAGCTATTTTGGAAGAAACAAATAAAATATGCGAGCATTGGACATTCAACCCAAATGATGCCAAGAAATATGGAATGAATTTAAATAATCAATTCTTTTTTTATCAGAATCAAGAAGATGTTTCTAAGGAAGAAGCAGTTTTTTTTGTCGGTACTGATAAGGGAAGATATGAAAAGATTGTAGCCATTTCAGACAATTTGAAAAACACAGGTATGGTCATAGATTTTCATGTTATTAGTATGGATTATAATGATACTCGCAAATATGTTGAAAAAACATACATGGAGTATGATGAAGTAATATCTCATATTCGAAAATCAAAAGCTGTTGTTGAAATAGTACAAGATGGTCAAAATGGCTTGACAGCACGAGCATTGGAAGCAATGTTTTTTGAAACGAAACTTATAACAAGTAATAAAGAAATTCGCAACTTCAACTTTTATAATAGTCGTAATATTTTCATTATTGGTGAAGATAATAATGACAGCTTGGATACGTTCTTACATATGCCGTTTGAATCAATAGATAGAAAAAAACTTTATCCGTATGATGCGAATGGATGGATTAATAATTTTATGAGGAGAAAATAAATGATTATTACACAGACTCCGTTCCGTATGTCTTTTTTTGGAGGCGGAACAGATATGGAGAACTTTTTTAAGGAACACGGCGGTGCCGTTTTGTCTACCACATTTGATAAATACTGCTATGTGAATGTGCGCCACCTGCCACGCTTCTTTGACTATTCAACGGAACTGTCTTATTCCAAGACAGAACGCGTGACCTGTATTGAGGATATTCAGCATCCTGCAATTCGTAATGCAATGAAGATGCTGGATATGCACGAAATTCGCCTTACATATGAAGCAGATCTCCCGGCGCGCTCAGGACTGGGTACTTCAAGTTCCTTTGCAGTTGGAATGCTGAATGCCTTTTATGCTCTGAAAGGGAAATATGCCGATAAGAAAAAATTGGCAGATGAAGCTATATATCTGGAGCGGAATCTGTGCCAGGAGGCAGGCGGCTGGCAGGATCAGATTGCAGCATCGTTTGGAGGCTTTAATCGTATCAACTTCAACGCTGACGGATATGAAGTTCTTCCTGTGATTATCTCTCCAGAAAGAAAGAAACAGCTTAACCAGAATTTGATGATGTTCTTTACTGGTTTTACTCGCTTTTCTTCCGATGTGCAGAAAGCAAATGCTGCTGCTAAAGTCGATAAAACGACGCAGTTAAAAGAAATGCTGTCGCTCGTGGATGATGCGGAAAAAGTCTTGACAGACAGAGAAAAAGATTTGGACGATTTTGGCAGAATGCTGGATCACACATGGAAGCTGAAACGTCAGACGGGATCTGCAGTGTCCACAAATAGCATTGATGAGCTTTACGCAAAGGGTATTGCTGCTGGTGCTTTGGGTGGAAAACTCCTTGGTGCCGGCGGTGGTGGGTTCCTTGTATTTTATGTACAGCCGGAACGACAGGATGCAGTTCGTTGGGCGATGCGTGACCTGCTCTACATTCCGTTCAAATTTGAGGACGGTGGAACTCGTGTAATCCATTACACACCAGAAGATTATATACCGAAGGATTAAAGACATGAAAGTTGTGATTATGGCAGGCGGGAAGGGAACTCGGATTTCTTCTGTGGCGAGTGATATTCCTAAGCCGATGATAAAAATTGAAGGCATCCCAGTGTTGGAGCGAGAGATTGAGTGCCTGAAAAATCAAGGATTTGACGACATCATCATGACAGTAAGCCACCTGGGAAATATCATTATGGATTACTTTGGTGATGGTTCTGGAAGTTCTCCGGTAACAGGCAAGCCGTTTGGCGTACATATTGAATACTATTTTGAAAAAGAACCACTCGGCAATGCGGGTGCTCTGTTCAAAATTAAGGATAAGCTGACATCAGATTTTCTCCTTCTAAATGCTGATGCAATGTTTGATGTGGATTTTAACCGCTTTGTTGCTTTTCATCAGAAACACGATGGATTAGTTACGCTCTTTACACATCCGAACAGTCACCCCTATGATAGCGGATTAATTCTTGCAAATAAAAGTGGTTCGGTTGAAAAATGGCTAGCAAAGGAAGATGAACGGCCAACATATTATAAGAACCGAGTAAATGCAGGTTTACATGTTATCAGTCCTGAAGTATTGGAACTTTCCGGTATTGATGCCGATGCAGTAGGGAAGATTGGTGCGGATGGTAAACCGGTGAAAGTCGATTTAGACCGCCAGTTGTTAAAACCGCTGGCAGGAACAGGAAAGATGTTTTGCTATGACAGTCCTGAATATGTCAAAGACATGGGCACTCCCGATCGATATTATTCCGTATGTAAAGACTGCAAGGAGGGGAGAATCTCAGCTAAAAATCTAAAACATAAGCAGAAAGCAATCTTCCTTGACAGGGATGGAACAATCAATAAGTATGTTGGATTCCTTAGAAATATAGATGAGTTTGAGCTGATTGATGGTGTAGCAGCAGCAATCCGTAAAATCAATGAAGGTGGCTATCTTGCAATTGTCGTGACAAACCAGCCGGTTATTGCTCGCGGCGAGGTTTCCTTTGAAGAGTTGGAAGAAATTCACAACAAGATGGAAACACTTCTTGGAAAAGAAGGTGCATACCTTGATGCGATTTATTACTGCCCGCATCATCCTCATAAGGGATATGAGGGAGAGCGTCCGGAACTTAAGATAGATTGTGACTGCCGTAAACCGAAACCTGGAATGCTACTCAAAGCAGCAGAAGATTTTAACATTGATTTGTCACAGTCATGGATGATTGGCGATGGTGAAAATGATGTTAAAGCTGGTATTAATGCGGGATGCAAGACTGTGCTTTTGAGCGATAATGATGAAAATTATGGACAGACTGAGACAGTGAAGTCGTTGGGCGAATTTATTAGCCGTATGATGTGAAGATTGGAGTTTGTGGAGGAAGAAAAAGTGAACGAGTTAAAAGAAAACATCGCGAAGCATATTGAGATTCTCTGTGAGAGATATCCGGCACTAGAGTTAGTTAAGAAAGAAATTGTAGAAGCATACTTTTTGCTTGCAGAATCATATAAGAATGGCGGTAAATTGCTGGTTGCTGGAAACGGTGGATCTGCTGCGGATGCAGAACATATTGTTGGAGAATTGATGAAAGGATTCAAACTCCCTAGAAAACCAGATACAGATTTTGCAGATAAACTTGTTAAAGAAAATAAGGAGCTTGGAGCTGTTCTGGCAGAAAACCTGCAAGGTGCGCTGTCTGCTATTGCGCTGGATGGACATCCGGCATTGTCTACTGCGTACATGAATGATTGTGAACCACTTCTGTGTTTTGCACAGCAGGTAAACGGCTATGGCAAAGTGGGAGATGTGTTTTTAGGCATTTCTACGAGTGGTAATAGTAAAAATGTGTTATATGCGGCGACCACCGCACACGCAAAAGGCATGAAAGTAATTGGTCTTACTGGTGCAAAGAACAGCAAGCTGGAGCAGATGAGTGATGTGTGCATTAAAGTTCCACAGACTGAAACTTATATGATTCAAGAGCTACATCTGCCGGTTTACCACTGCCTGTGTTTGATGCTTGAAGATGAATTTTTTGGGGAGAAATAACTAGATGAAGGTATTATGGCTTTCGCTGTGTCCACCTTATAAAGAAGTAAAACATGCAGGGGGACAAGCACTTTATAAACATGTTTTATCTTTCTTAGAGCATAAAGAAGTTGAAATCGAAATGGTTTCTTTATGCAAGAAAGAAGAATATGAATATATTCGACCGATGGGATGTAATTTCTCCATCGAGCTGATTCCTGATGAAGCTGGTAAACTTTCAATTTTGGACTATGAAAGCAGATGGAATCCGTGGCATAAATTTGGTGGTTATCTTTCAAATAGCCGCTGGCATAAGCTAAAGGAAAAGGTAATAGAGTTAAAAAAAGAAGGCTATAGTCCAGATTTGATTATTTTCAATTGGACTGAAATGCTGGCGTTGAGTAACTTACTGCGAAAATTGTATCCAAATGCAAAATATGTAGCAATCGAGGAAGATGTTGCCTTTGTGAAAAGAAAACGGCGCTGGGAGCTTAGTTCTAATGCAGTTTCAAAGCTTTTTCATTGCATAAGATTTAAAACATGCATAAAAAAGGAAAAAGCATGGTTGAATACGATGAACTTAATTGCAGTGTACAGTAATAAAGACAAAGAAAGATTGGAGAGCATCGGCATAGACGGTAATAATGTCTTTGTGTTTTCACCAGTATTTGCAGATAAGAGTAATCTTATCTGGAACAGAAAAAATAACGATATTCTTTTTTGGGGAGCAATGTCAAGAAAAGAAAACTCTGATAGCGCACTTTGGTTCATTCGAAATGTTATGCCTTTACTAGATAACTTGAAGTGTAGATTTACCATTGTTGGCGCAAATCCGCCAGAAGAGATAATGAAGGAAGCTTCAGATAGAGTGATTGTTACAGGATTTGTCGATAGTCCGAACCAATTCTTCGAAGATTCAATGTGCATGGTTGTGCCGTTGGTTATTGGAGCAGGAATCAAAATCAAGGTCTTAGAGGGATTATCAAGTGGTATTCCTGTCATTTCAAATGAAATCGGAATAGAAGGCATTGCGGCACAAAATGGAAATCAGTACTTACACGCAGAAACAGCTGTAGAATTTGCTGAGGCAATTAAGAAAATTAATTTAGATAAAGGATTATCTGAACAGCTATCGGAAAATGCAAAAAAAATGATTGCTACAAATTACAATGAGCAAAGAAGCACTGAACAGTTTATAGCACTCTGCAAGGAGTTGGTTTGATGGAAAAGGTTGGAATAATTTTACTGAACTATTGCAATTATAATTTGACGATTGACTGTATTAAGAGTATTAGACAATCGACATATCAAAACTATGAGATTATTGTGGTTGATAATAATTCACCTGATCATTCAGGAGAGAATCTATCTCAGTTAGAAAGCATCCGTTTTTTACAGATGGAAGAAAACCTTGGTTTTGCAGCGGGCAACAACAGGGGAATAGAAGTGGCTTTATCTGATGGCTGCGAGTATGTGATGCTGTTGAATAATGACACGGTGATAGATCCTAATATGATTGAAACGCTGGTTTCAAGAGCCGATTCGAACACAGTTGTAGTTCCAAAGATGTATTATTTCGATGTAGAAGGACGAAAGGATATACTGTGGTACGCCGGTGGAATACTAAAATATAAGAGTTCGGATGGAATCCATATTGGCGGCAGGCAAGAGGATTCCAAGCAGTATTCAGTTGAAAGAGAAGTCACATTTGCAACGGGTTGTTGCATGATGATACATAGAACAATTCTTGAAAAAGTCGGATTGTTACGTGAAGAGTATTTTATGTATTGCGAAGATACAGATTATTCAATTCGTTTAAATAAATCAAATGTAAGAATTCTATATGTGCCAAACGCAAAGCTTTGGCATAAAGTAAGCTCCTCAAGCGGCGGTGAGATGTCGAAGTTTATTGTGTATTATGTCGTAAGAAATAAGATATACTGCGCAATTGTCAATAAGTTAGGAATCAAAACATATATATATATAATAGCCGAGACATTATATCGTGTATTAAAAGCTAAGTGCGGAAAGTATTATATTAATTATTCTGTTGCGCCAAAGGCACTCATGTATGGATTGAGAAAGAAAATGGGAAGAAATGATGAACTATAATATAAAACTACAAAAAAAGGATATGTCAGCATGGAAAATGTTGATGTTATTTATGATATCTGTATACGCACAAGATACATATTCAATGTATTTGTATTATGTGGCTGTCATTATATTGACCGTGAAAAATGCAGTTTCATGGCTAACGGTAAAAGCATATACCAAAAATAAGTGGCTTTCAATTTTTGTGGTTATAGCTTTTGGAGTAACAACTTTATCATTCATACTTAGAAGAGTTTCTTGGATGGAAGAGGCGAAAGCGTTTTGCTATGTGCTTATTTTAATAGATGCATTATTTATTTATAGCCAAAGACCTAAAGTGTATGAAAAAGGAATGAAAATGATTTTGAGTATCATTGTTATTTCTGCATTATACGGAATCATTGAGGCATTAGTTAGTTACAATGTATTTGAACAATATTTTGTTGCAGATTATATTCGTGGATATTATGGAACAGCATTATATAGAATAGCATCGATATTTATGCATCCAATTGTATGTGGGCAAGTTCTTTTAATAGGGTTCTGGTTGGTGGCTTTTTTTTATGATAAGTGGAAGAGAGTAAGTTGCTTAATTATTATTGCTCTTGGAATTTACTATACAAAGTCTCGAAGTATTTGGGGAGGACTTGTATTTTCAATTGCAATTTTAGTGTTAGTAAAGATGGTTGAATTTTTTGTAAAACATAGAATTCAAAAAAGAAAATTACTTTATATTCCTTTTACTATGATATGTGTCTATTTCTTGTATAAAATGGGTATGTTTGACACTATTATTAATAGCATTTATGAGCGTATATTGGCGGCGAGTGGATCAACATCAGAGCTTGCAAGACAATCAATGTCGATGTACACGCTTAATTATATGATTCATGATGCTAGTGTGCTTCAAAAAATATTTGGATACGGAATGGATTCCTCTAAATCATGGATATATAAATCTGGCGCATTTGTGAAGGCTTATGATGCCATAGATAATTCATACTTAACAATTATGTATGAATTTGGATTGGTTGGATTGCTAACAGCTGTAATTCTAATTGTAAGAAAGATTATTGAATGCTTTTGTAAAAACAAAAGCACAACTAAACTAAATAGTGCCTCTATTATGGCGATTGTGGCATGTGCAATTCCGTTTTACTTCTATGATTTTTATGGGTGGCTTCCAATATATATTTTGTTTATATATTGCGTTGTATCGAGCAAGACTTCAAATTATCACATAACAGAGAGTAGAGAAAATGAAAAAATCACTAACCGTTAATGCGGCTTTAAGTTCTTTGCGAACACTGACTACTATTATATTTCCATTAATAACATATCCTTATATTACAAGAGTTTTATCTGTTGAGAATATTGGAAGAGTTAATTTTGGACAATCAATTGTAAGTTACTTTATGTTGTTGGCCGGTTTTGGAATAAGCACTTTTGCAATTCGAAATGGATCGCAAATTCGAGAAAATAATGAGCAGTTAAATCTGTTCGCAAATCGTGTATTTACAATAAATATAATTACGACAATTATATCATGTGGACTTCTAGTAATTATTACGGCTTTGCCAACTAAAGTGGCTACGTATAGAACTATCATTTTGCTCCAGGGGCTTACAGTAGCAATGTCTCCTTTAGCAGTAGATTGGCTTTACACAATAGAAGAAGACTTTGGATACATAACCTTACGAAGCATTGTGATTCAATTATTATCTCTAGTTCTCATGTTCATATTTGTCAAAAGTGAAAATGATGTTTATCTGTATGTAGCATTGACCTCGATGTCGACAAGTTTGGGTAATATTTTTAATTTCCTGCATTCTAAAAAATATGTGAAGCTTAAATTGGTTTCAGATACTCATTGGAATGAATATAAGAGCTCAATTCTTTTGTTCTTTGTAAATAGTATAGCGACAATTATTTATATGAACTCAGATACTACGATTTTGGGTATTTTGAAAGATGACTACTCAGTTGGATTGTATAGCGTGGCAGTTAAAATTTACACGATAGTTAAGCAGGTTTTTAATGCTGTAATTGCTACAACAATTCCAAGGCTTGCATATTTAAGAAAGAATGATGTTAAAGAGTTTGAAAATTTAACAAAAAAAATGCTTTCAATAGCAAGCATTTGCGCAATTCCAGCGGTTGTTGGGCTCATTATATTAAGAAAAGAAGTAATCACTCTGATTTCTGGTAATAATTACCTGGAGGCGGCTCCTACGCTGGCAATTCTTTCAGCCGCTATATTTTTTGGAGTTTTAGCTAATATCCTTGCGAATGGTGTCCTGATTTGTATGGGAAGAGAAAAATGTGTTGTAAAAGCAACTGTTATTAGTGCAATAGGAAATGCAGCTTTAAATTTTGTTTTTATTCCGTTTCTATCCCAGAATGGTGCAGCAATCACAACACTATTAGCTGAGATGACCGTGTTTGGAATGGCACTTTACTATAGTAGGGATATTGTTATGCACATGATAGATTTTTCTGAGTTTAGAAATGCAATTATAGGAAGTGCATTAATGCTTTTGGTTTCTTTTCCAATGTCAAAAACACTAGAAAACAGTCAAATTTTTATGAAGATAGCGATTATAATGGTCGTATGTGCAAGTACATATGTTATTGTATTGATTCTATTTAGAGATAAAGTTCTATTTAGTATTTTGGGACAGGTAAAAGAAAAATTGAGAAAAAAATGAAGTGATATATAACAAACAACATTGACTCAAGGTGAGAGGAGAGAAACAATCTTGAGAGCAGAGCAGAGCAGAGCAGAGCAGAGCAGAGCAGAGCAGAGCAGAGCAGAGCAGAGCAGAGCAGAGC
>OHAE01002502.1_pt1 | contig 11012 bp, 4 predicted proteins | sample 1577061 | NCBI WGS metagenome assembly OHAE01 (sample SAMEA3541535, study PRJEB24748) | human gut metagenome | biome: human gut; feature: human-associated habitat; material: faeces | place: China | collected 2012
CATGGTGACCTCGAGTCCTGCAGTCTGCAGGGCGCGGCGTTTCGTAGTGACAAGTATTACTCCGTTTGCACCTCTGGAACCGTAGATGGCAGTGGAAGATGCATCTTTCAACACCTCGATGGAGGCTATATCTGCCGGATTGGTTACCGTTGCCCCGATTACTCCGTCTACCACCCATAGCGGGTCATTACCGAAGTTGATGGAAGAAACGCCACGTACACGAATATTAGCGTCTTGTCCCAGCTGTCCGCCTGTATAAGATGAGGCTTGTACTCCCGCCATACGTCCTTGCAGAATTTCGGAGGCTTTCTTTACAGGCTGTGCTTTGAACTGTTCGCTTGTCACCGAACTGACGGCTCCCGTCAGGTTACTTCTCTTTGCCGTGCCATAGCCGATGACAACGACTTCATCCAGTGTCTCGGTATCTTCACGCATGGTAACTTTTAGGAAATCCTGTCCTTTCACCATTACTTCTTTTTCGATGTACCCGAGGTAAGAAAATGTTAATGTAGCATCCGGTGCCACCTGTAGGGAGAACTTTCCCTCTATATCGGAGGTCACCCCGTTGGTCGTACCTTTTTCTATGATGGTTACACCTACGATGGGAGACCCAGATCTGTCCAGTACAATACCCTGGACGGTTTTGCCTTGTTTTGGGGCAATAATAGACTCATGGTTGATGTTCTCCTGCAGATTATTTGGACGGATAGATGCCCTGATATTTCCATCCAGTAATATCAGAAGAGAGAAAATGCTTAAAATGATCTTTTTCATCAGATTAAATTTATTAGTAACCAAAAACTCTTCATTATCCGACCGGAAAAGAAGTAATTAAGCAACCTTCTTTTCCGACGGACTTGTATCTTATTCAATAAGGTAAAGGGCAAACGATGTGCCAGTGAGGAGCCTTTTGAGAATGTTTGGATGTATTTGCTTAATAATTAGATGATTGTGTCTGTCGGTGTTTGTATGGTAGCGTTGAAAAGTATGAATGAAGAGTGTGGAAATGTGGAAAAAGTCTACAACGGTTTGTTACACACCTGTTTCTTTGAGTAAAGTAATAAGTCTATATTTTGAATATAGTTTTTCATTCTTAATAGATACTATTCATTTATTTATTCGTATATTTGACAACACAATAGATCTTTAAAATATATTATGTTATGGAATATCATCGTATATCTTTTATTTACAATGATACGGAGTATTCATTTATCAAAGCCATAAATGAGAGATTGACGGGATATGACCTAATATCTGTTTGCCGACTGGAAGTGCGGATTTATATGACTGAACATAACATGAAAGGCCACTACATACTAACTGGAATGGCTAAGATCTGACAGATAATCTACAACTACTTATTCCGGTTGTATCTCGTTGGCAGAGGGAAGCTGTTTCCATCCTTCGCCGAAAGTGTCGTAAGCATCGGTGACTATAACAATTGATTATAAACAAAAAAAGAGGATATATCCTTTGTCGGGATATATCCTCTTTGCATTGAGGGTATCTACGATAATCTTACTTCACGTTGAAGAATTTCAAAGTATCCGTTGTTCCGTCATCGTAAGTGCGGACAACCATGTAGACATTACTATCATGTGATGTCGGTTTCGGAACTTCAATTCCGTAAGTATTATAATAGACTTCTTTCACTACAATCTTGCCGTTAAGAATGTCGTTGATCCCGGATGGCTTGTTGCAGTTGATTTCAAACGTTTTGTTCAGTTCACCTGCTGTTGCAGTCAACGTTGCTTTACCGATACACTCTTTGTCGTCAAACAAGGCATTGAAACCGGAGAATGAGATGTTGGCAACGGAAGATGTCCAATTTACTCCTTCGGGAGCGCCTACAAAGAAATCTTTAGTGATTGAGTTTTCGGAATCGCCTTCGGCAAATGCAATCGTGACGGCATTTATCAAAGCGTGCGGTTCGGAAATCTGTGTTGTTAGAATCGGTAATGTACAGTCATCGCCTGCTGTCCATCCGTTGCCCATATCTGTTTTTGCAAGTTCGGCAATAGTGATGGTTGTTCCTATGGTGTCGTTGTGATAAGTACCGTAGTCGGTAACGAAGTATGAACTTTCCACTTTATTCTCACTATTCCAATATGAATCGCTTAGGTCAGCTCCGATAAGGGATCCGCACTCATCGGATTGGGCAACTATTTTACCGGCATTATAGCAACGGATGATTTGCGTATGTCCGCTTCTCGGAACTCCGACAAGTCCGCCTACCTGATTTGCTCCGGTCACGATACCCATATTGTAACAGTCGGTGAATACGGCAGTGCCCTGTCCTGCAAGACCACCGATTCCGTAGCCGGAGGTTTTATCCGTTCCTACCTCGGTACTTAGGGAAATGACATCACCTACATTGAAACTTGATTCAACTACTCCTTTACTGCCAAGACCTACAAGTCCGCCACCGCGGTTGGTTGCTATGGTGATCTTTCCTGAATTCCAGCAACTCTTCAGGGTACTTGTTACTCCATTTATATATCCGGCAATACCCCCGATTCCGAAAGAACCTTTGAGTTCTGCTGTGTTGTAACAGTTTTCGGTAGTTGTGTAGTCAGTGCTATAAGCTATTATACCTCCTATGTTATTACCGTCGGATTCGATTGTCCCGGTATTGTGGCAATTACTGATCACGACAGGATTGTCTTCCTTAGGAGCAGTCTTATAGTAGGCTGTGATGCCTCCGGTATTGATGTTCGTTGTACTGATGGTTCCTGAATTCCGGCAGTTCGTGAATTTGGATCCGGGAGTGTAAAGAGCGACCAATCCCGCAGTAGGAGCACCTGTGCTCGATTGCGTTTTGGTAGGTCTTGCTGTGATGTTACCTGTATTATAGCATTCCGTGAGAATCAGCGGATTAGTGACCGTTCCGCTGGCGTCTGTATTGGCAATCAGACCGGCAACCACAGCCGAACCTACGATATTGCCCTCATTGTAGCATCCTGTCAAAGTTATCGTTTGTTTCCTTGAACTTGTAGACTTAGCGTATGCTATAAGGCCGGCAACGTATTTGGTGTTGTCGATGTCGATGATTTCTATATTGCCTTTATTGTAGCATTCTTCCATTGTTATTGGACCGGATTCTGCTATAAGACCTGCTATATAGGATTTTTGATTTCCATTACAGATGATCTTTCCTTCATTTCCGCAATGCACTAATTCTACGCCTTCTTCAGCTTCGGCTGCTATGCCCGCAATGTCGTTGTTGGTACCCGAAATTGTTCCTTTGTTGACAACATCGGTCAGTATGGCACCGGCATACAGTTTTCCGAACCCAGAAGTGCTTTTGTCTTTGGAAGAGGTGACATTGATTTCACTTACACAGTTAATGAGCTTTCCATATACGGAACCTGTGAAACCTCCGGTAGAGGCATAGTTGGAGGTTACTTCCCCTGTTATCGTGAGGTTGGAGATTGAACCTGATTCACCTAAGGTGCGTATTGCAGCCTGTCCGGTAGCCGTAGTAGTCAGATTTATACCACTGATTTTCTTGTTGTTGCCATTAAGCGAAGCCTGTAATGGCGTTACACCTTTAGCTGCAAGCATTTTAAACTCGGTGTCGGTAAAATCGAGATTTTCTGTTAATTTAAAGAATTTGCCTTGGAATGATTCTGTAATTACGTCGATGTAATCAGAGAGGTTGTTCCAGTCAGTGGTAGAAGAAATCAGATACGGGTCTTCTTCTGTTCCTGAACCTGCCAATGGTACAGCCGGTACTCTCTTTATCTCGATTTTCTTCACATAGTCACCGAAATCAGCCACTAAGTTGTCGATTGTGAGTTCGTCAACTTCTTCGGGAGAGTAGAGTGTACTGCCTCCGATAGCGAACTCTTTGTGTTTTTCCAATGACCAAGTAAGACCATCGATCAATGTGAGCTTGGCATTCTGATTCATGTCCTTAGCCGTCACACCCGGTTTCATCGTTACTATCACTTTACGTGCTTTAGACAGTTTGTCTTCGTTGGCGAATTGTTTCAATACCGGATATTGGCCTTTGGTGAAATCCCAAATAGAAGTATCGAATCCTTCCAAAGCAGTATCGGAGACAAGAACTGATGTTTCAACGCCGTTCATGCCCTCCATATCTGCATTACCTATTGCGCCCAATGTAAGAATCTGAGCATCCCAATAGTTGTTTTGGATAATACCTTGTGTTCCTCCTTCACCGGCTATTGCACTGATGGTGTTTTTATCTTCTCCGTCAGCCGATACCGAACCGAAGTTGATGCTATTGTACATGTCGTTGTGTCCTGAAACGTCGGTCATGATTACCTTTGAGTAGAGACCGGTAATACCTCCGGCTCTTTCGCCCCAAGAATATACCGTACCGGCATTTACACAGTTGCGGATTACACCACCTGTCGATGAACCTGTGATGCCTCCGGCAGTCTTACTCATTTTTTGTAGTTTCTGGAACATTGAAATTTGCTTCACCTCCACATTTCCTGCGTTGGCACAGTTTTCTACGAATCCGTAGTTAATACCGGTGATACCTCCTACCTGATTGGCTCCGCAGTATATGTTTCCGGCATTGTAGCAATTGGTGACTTTCCCGTCTTTACGAACAGTTCCGACGAAACCTCCTATATTGTTGCTGTAACCTCTTACATCGGCATAGTTCTTACAGTTATCGATCAATCCGTAGTTATCTCCGGCGAAAGTTCCGGATGTAGCCCAGAATTCAAATTTACAGTCGGCAGCAAACGTGATGTTTTTGATAACACCATCTACTGCCAATCTGCCTATGAAACCTCCGTAACTGCGGCTATTCATATTGTCGGGCGTACCTAGTCCGTCTTCTGTCTCTTCCGGACGGATTTTCCATAGAACTTTGTCAATCAACATCCGGCTTATGATATGACCGTCACCGTCGATAGTTCCCGAGAACTGACATTCATTGTTGTTGTAGACAGATGAAATTCCGTCAAATTCCGTAGTATATTCCATATCGATGTCGTTGGCCAACTTGAAATATGTGTCGGCAAACGGTTGCATTTTAGCATTGGTTATGTTTCCTAATTCTACTAAATCTTCTTTGGTTTTCAGCAAGAACGGATTCAGCTCAGTACCGTCTCCCTCAAAAGGAACAGGTACTATTTTGATGAAGTAAGCGAAGCTTACGTTCCTGTTCTTTACAACAAGAGTATCGGTACCGAAACTTTCCTCTATCTTGATTTTACTGTCGGTAATAGAGCAGAAATAGCCTTCAGTGCCGTATCCTTTATCCTTATAAAGAGAATATTGTGTATTTCCAAGTGGTTTGAGCATGGCATCTTTTGAAATCTTTCCTAGCGAATTGCCGCTTGCCATACTTATTACCGAAGCTCCCATTTTAGCCGTTTCATTGTCGTCTAATCCTTTAAGACGTGGATACTGCCCTTCGGTGAATGACCATACGGTGGCATTAAGTCCGGTAATACCGGATGCCTTAGTAAGGTCGGCTGTTTCTACACCTGATATTTTAGCATATTTGGAACCGAAGCTTGAAATCTGTTTATCGAAATAGATATTGTCGATAGCGGGAGTGGAACCGTCCTGTATCATACCGAGCGTTTCGCGTGATTCTGTCTCCGGATTGTACAGATACGTATCGGCAAATATTTGTGTGGAAGTGTAGCAACCGGTTACAACAGATTGCTTCTGTGCTTTTTCTTCATCCGTATAACTGCTTACGAAACCGGTCAGTCCGCCGACTCTTTTCGAGGCTTTAGCCTGTATGGAGCCGATACTGTAGCTGTCGTTCAGCTCTCCTGTAAGGAAGCCTACGATACCTCCAACGACCGTATTGATGTCGTTGCATCCCAATATTGTGCCGACACTGAAACATTTCGTGACAATGCCCTGATAACAATTACCCGTGATACCGCCTGCATATACCGCTTTTGCGTTTAACGACTGACAGTCGACTATCCCGGAGAAGAAGCAGTTCTCGGCTTTTGCGTAATACAATAGAGCTGTTAAGCCTCCGGCGGGATAATTGAGCTCACCGGAAGAGTAAACTATTACGTTTGTTTCGGTCGCATTACAGTTCTGTATCAGTTCATCGACTTCACTTGCCAGTCCGGCAACATTACCTGTCAAGCCGATAATATTGCTATTTGTAACAGAGCAGTTTGTGATGGTTTTCACTACACCTGCCAATCCTGCCGTAGCTCTTCCTGAGTTTTGTACATCGGCACCAGAAACATGACATTTGTCGACTATACCGTCAGACCAGCCGACAATGGCTGCTGCATAATAGTTGGAAGCTCTGACTACGGGATTTTCGGCGTTGAGGTTCTTGATTACACTTGTCTCACCGGCATGACCGAATAGAGCTGCGTATCCGGCACCTCCTGTCGATACGTTGAGGTCTTGGATTGTGTGGTTGTTACCGTCAAATGTTCCGTCGAAATGGTGAGACCAATCCTTTCCTATAGGTGTAAAACGGTATCCTGCCATGTCGATGTCGTTCTCCAGACGGAAATATTTGCCTGTAAAGGCCCGGTTGTATTTCTTTCCGTCTGCATCGGTTGAATTATAATCGACTTCTTTAACATCGTTGACTTTGTCGCCGAGTAAGATCAGATGGTCGATTGATTTAATCAGATACGGACTGTTTTCTGTTCCGTCGCCTTCAAAATCGCTTACGGAAATCGTAGGATAGCTTATATCGAACGGAACAGTCAACTTACCCTCAGTTATGATTGCGAGATAACTGGATGAATTTGTCATTGTCCAGTTCTTCCAGGTTATGTTTCGTTTGTCTGTTGCCTTTTCGGTAGCGATAGCATCGGCATAACCGGTAATTCGTCCTGTCGAAGCATCGTAGGTGATGGCGTTGGTGTAATAGTTGTCGCCATTGTTGGCTTTACGTGCCAATTGTTGACCAATTGCAGCCGTTTGGTCGCGCCTCAATTCCAATTCCACTGTCATTCCATAGTTTCCGAAGTTTATGACTGTCAGAATGTTGGGTGAGGTTTGTTCGGCTATTACGCTGTAAGAGAGTTCTTCTTCGGTGAACGGCGAAGTTGTGGTCACAAGTCTTGTCTGGGACATTGTGGCATTGGCTTTTTGAAACTCCGTTTGGTAGAAACACCCGACATACGAATTAGAAGACTCTTGGAAGATGCCCCACCAAGAAGTGATAGAAATAGATCCGTCATCGTTGATCGTTCCTTCTATCTCTTTGGTACGGTTTGGTTTCGGCAAGCCGTCATTGCCAATTTCAACTACGGCGATATCCAATTTACCGAGAGTCTGGGTTTCAATAATCTGCTGGTTTGGTATTGAAATAGTCTTTGCAGCAAAATCTACTGTTGCCGTCACTGTCACCCCCGTGTCGTAGAAGTTGATGAACTTGATGCTGTTGGGATTCCCATCAACGGTTTCGATCGTAACGCTTCTTCCACCATCGGCACCGGGAATTACGAGTGTTTGGTAGGTTTGTACATAATTACCTGAGAGTTCGCTTGCGGAGCTTACCGAAGCGGTTCCTGAACGGACTTTTTTTACAGTTGTGGAGGCTTCCACTTTGATAAACTTACCGCTTTCGCTCAATCTGAGATTTGGCGATTCTTGCAGTTTCTTAGGCGAAGGTTTTGTCGACTCGGAGATAGTGGCAACACTTTGCGTACAATAGTCCATTGCAAGAATACTTGATGGGAGCCACACGCATGCGAGCAGCATCCCCCCAAAAAAAGTAGTTTTTTTCATGAATACTATGTTGGTTTACATCATCAAAATTATAGAATCTGTATGCTATTTCCAAATAAAAGTGATAATTTATATTTGAAAACAATAAAAAAGTAATAATGTAAAAGCAAGCGTCAGGTGTGAGACGATCCTGTTATTGTGTGGCGTATTGAAATATAGAGACTTTGAAGGCAAAGAACCTGGGGATTGAACATATGAAAATGAAGAGAATGTGTTTGACACCCTCTTTTAATAGGTTTTAGTAGTATATGATTAAACAGTAGAAATATTGTTTCGGTTTGTTCCTCCGTTGAAATATTCCTGAATCATGAGAGTCATTTATTCCGGTTGTATCTCGTTGGCAGAGGGAAGTTGTTTCCATCCTTCGCCGAAAGTGTCGTAAGCATCGGTGACTACAACGAATGCACGTGGGTCGGCTTCTTTAATCTTTTGCTTTACGGAAGTCACTTCCCGGCGGTTCACCACAAGGAAAAGCATCTCTTTTTCAGCTCCTGTATACAGACCTGAACTTTTGATGCGGGTAGCCGTGCGGTCTAAATCTTGAAGGATGAAGTTATGTAGTTCCACCATTTCCTTTTCGCTGATGATAAACAGCAGCTTATCGTCTTTCGCTCCGTTTATCACATAAGCTATCACCCGTGATGTGATGAAGATGGCGATAAGCGAATAGAAAGAAAGATACCATGAAGGTTGGGTGGTATCGTCTGCATTACCTATACCGAATCCGATTACAACCAGACCGAAGCAGACAACAACAGCGTCTACCAGCAATATGGCTTTGGAGAAGCGGATGTGAAAGAACTTTTGCAACATCATTCCGATAATGTCAGTTCCCCCTGTAGTGGCCTGATTACACACTACGATACCGCTACCGATGCCGATAAGAGTAGCTCCCATAACACAGGTCAGCATCAGGTGATCGGTCATGTTCAGAGTTCCGCCGAGAAGTTGGGCGGGGTCCAGTTTTTCCAGTGCTTCCCGCGTAGGATAGACTAAGCTGGATAAGAGGTTCATAACGAGCGGTGTGAATAAAGCGGCAACGATAGTGCGTGCTCCCAATTTGGAACCCAATAATATAACCGAAAGGATAAGCAACGGAACATCAAACATATAACCGAATGTACCTACCTGAATGGAAGGAAACAAGTTGTGAAGCACAATGCTTGCGCCATATACTCCGCCCGGCACTATATTATAGGGATTGATGAAGAAGACGAAACCTGCTGCCAGTATCGTGCAACCCACAAAAATGTTTATCCATGAAGTCCACCAATTCAGTTGTAAAACAGACTTGTTTTGTTGTTTTAATGTATCTAATATTGCTGCCATTATTTTTTGATGTTTATATTCATGCAGCAAATATACGAAATAGAAGTGAGCTTACACTATTTCTTCCAAAACTTTTCTTGTTATATGCACTGATTTATTCCACATACCGATTGACGGGGTAGGATATTTCCCGATACAACCATTGACTGAAAAACGCCTAAGGGAGCATTGTCTTACATCTACTTGAGCGTTGCCTTAGGCGTAAGCGGAATATTATTTCCCGTATAATTTGTCAATCAGATCTTTCCTGCTCATTTTGCGGAGTTCCTCTATGATTTGCTTTCTGTATTCCGGTTGGTACCAGAAGAAGAATTGCCGTTGTGCGAGTTTTTGTTTTGGGTTTCTCGCTGTGTAGACAGGTTCCAATGTATAGGGATGATACCCGGTATAGTAGGCTTCGGTAGCCACGGTCATCGGGGTAGGTGTAAAGTCTTGCACCTGCTCCAGATGAAAGTTTAAGTTCTTTGTAATGACGGCAAGTTCCGCCATATCTTCTTCCGTACATCCGGGATGCGAGGAGATGAAATAGGGGATAAGCTGTTGTTTCAGGTTTAATTCCCTGTTTAATTTGTCGAATGTACGTTTAAACTGCTGGAACTGTAAGAAAGAGGGCTTTCTCATGATGGTAAGCACACGGTCGGAAGTATGCTCCGGAGCCACTTTCAGACGTCCGCTTACATGGTTGCCTATCAGCTCCCGGGTATACTCGGCTGCTGCCCGGTTGATATTCGTGTCTTTGCTTTCGTATTGCAGCAAGTCATAACGCACACCACTCCCGATAAAGGATTTCTTGATCCCTTTGAGTGAGTCTACCGATCGGTAAATATCCAGCAAAGGGCGATGATCACTGTTCAGGTTGGGACATACTTTCGGGTGTATGCAAGACGGTCGTTTACATTTTCGGCAGATGTTCTCATCCCGTCCGTGCATCATGTACATATTGGCGGAAGGGCCTCCCAAGTCGCTCAGATAACCTTTGAAATCAGGCAGTTCTATCACATCTTTTACTTCTTTCAAGATGGATTTCTTGCTTCTGCTTACGATAAATTTTCCCTGATGCGCAGAAATAGTACAGAAAGCGCAACCACCGAAGCAGCCCCGGTGGATATTGATGGAGAACTTTATCATGTCGTATGCCGGAATGCGTTTCCCTTTATATTTGGGATGAGGCAAACGGGTATAAGGCAGGTCGAAAGAGTGATCCAGCTCTTCTTGACTCATCGGCGGATAGGGAGGGTTCACGACGACGGTTTTCCGGTCTACTGCCTGAATAATCCTTGTTGCTTCATATTTATTGGACTCTTCTTCGATATGGCGGAAATTCATCGCCTGTTTCTTCTTGTCTTTCAGGCATTCCTCGTGTGAAAACAGTTGGATGTCTGTGGGAGAGAGAGCCTCTATTTCTCCTTTACATACGTAGGCTGTTTGTGGAATATCCGTAGGCAGGGGAGCGTTTGCAGTGCTGTTTTGCAGCCGTTTTACCAATTCTACAATCGGTTTCTCGCCCATGCCGTAGATTAGTAAATCCGCACCCGATTCTATCAGAATACTTTTGCGGAGCGCGTCTTGCCAGTAGTCGTAGTGCGTCAGTCTTCTCATGGATGCTTCTATGCCTCCCAGCACAACGGGTACATCGGGATAAAGCCTCTTGAGAATCTGCGTATAAACGATACTTGGATATTCGGGACGCATATCCGGACGTGCATCAGGAGTGTAGGCATCGTCAGACCGAAGACGTTTGTTTGCTGTATATTTGTTGACCATCGAGTCCATGCATCCGGCAGATATACCGAAGAACAGGCGTGGCTTTCCCAACTTTTTAAAGTCGCGAAGATCATCGCGCCAGTTGGGTTGCGGGATGATTGCCACCCGTAGTCCTTCCGCTTCCAGAATACGTCCGATAACGGCAGCTCCGAATGACGGATGATCCACATAAGCATCTCCCGAAAACAAGATTACATCCAGTT
>OHAE01002506.1_pt1 | contig 10979 bp, 9 predicted proteins | sample 1577061 | NCBI WGS metagenome assembly OHAE01 (sample SAMEA3541535, study PRJEB24748) | human gut metagenome | biome: human gut; feature: human-associated habitat; material: faeces | place: China | collected 2012
GCCATTCGGCTCCCCGCTGCTGCTTGAAAAAATAAGCTTATGCTGTTACTCCCGGCGGCCCGCCGTGCCGGGGATGCCCAGCTCCTCCCGGTACTTGGCCACGGTGCGCCGGGACAGGACGCAGCCCTTCTGCTCCAGCAGACACCGCAGCTTTTCATCCGACAGGGGGTGGGCCTTATCCTCCCCGTCGATCAGCTCCCGCAGCTGCAGCAGCACCGCCCGGCGGCTGACATCGCTGCCGTCTGGGGCCGGGGCAGAGAAAAAGTAGTTCAAAGGAAACACCCCCTGCCGGCACTGGAGATACTTGTCCTTCACTGCACGGCTGACGGTGGACAGATGCACGTCCAGTGCCTGCGCCGCCTCCGTCATGTACATGGGCCGCAGGGCACGGGGGCCGTCTCGGAAAAATGCCTGCTGCCCCGCCGCCACGAACCGGGCGCAGCGCAGCATGGTGCTCTCCCGCTGCCGCAGGGCAAACAACACGTTCTCCGCCTGCACCAGCTTCTCCGCCAGATACTTTTTGACCTCCGGATCATCCGTCTGGCGGTACAGATCCTGATAATACCGGTTCAGGTGCAGCATGGGGGCCGGACGCCGGTGGTCATCGCAGACGAACTCCCCCTCCTGCTCCACCACGAACACATCCGGGTACACCATGGGGGCCGGCTCCGGCGGGCTGAACTGCCGCCCCGGCCGGGGATCCAGCTGCCGGATGCGCTGCTGGGCCTGCCGCACCTCCTCCTGCGAGATATGCAAGGCCTGTGCGATCTGGTGATAGCGGTTCTTGGCCAGCGCCTCCAGATGGTGCAGTACGATCTGGGTAGCGGGGCCGTCATCTCCGATGCGCTGCAGCTGCAGGTACAGGCACTGGCTCAGATCCGCAGCCCCCACCCCCGCCGGCTCCAGCGTCTGCAGCCGTGCGATGCCGCGGCGCAGCTCCTCCTCCGGCACACCAGCCCCGGCGGCCAGCTCCTCCGTCGGCACGGTGAGGTACCCGCTGTCCTCCAGACAGCCCACCAGATAGTAAAGCAGCTGCCGCTGCCTCTCCGGCACCTCCAGCCCGGCGATCTGGCGGCACAGGAAGCTCTCCAGCGTCTCCGCCAAACCGCCGTCGGTGCCGATGCGGTTCATGGGGGAGTCCTCTTCCTCCTGATTGGGCCGCTCATAGTAGCTGTTCTGGCGGTCGTTATCCTCCAGCCAGCGCCAGCGGTCCAGCCAGCGCTCGGCCTGCCGGGTCAGAGGCTCCTCCTCGTGGGGCAGCTCCAGCTCCACCGTGGGGTTTTCCTGCGCCACGGTCTCCAGATACTCCCGTATCTCCAGCCGCCCCATTTGCAGCAGCCGCAGACTATGCAGCTGCCGCATGGACAGCTGTTGCTCCTGCCTCAGCTCCAGTTCCACTGTGCTTCCCTCCCCGATTTCCCTGCACGGGATTTTTTTGTTATCATATTATCATAGTTTATTATAGTGCATCCACCGCCCCGGCGCAAGCCGTTTTTTCGCAAGGAGACCGCAGCGCCGCCGTGTTCTGCGTCCGCTGCGGTCTCCTACTTGAGGGGGTGTAGAGAGCAAATTGGTAAAAATATTTTTACGCCGCATCCGATTTCATTAACTATTTTGTAAAAAATCTTGTATTTTCCCTTAGTATCTCTTACAATAGAGTGAGTACCTCAGAACTTCACGAAGGGCGAGAAGTCGAAGGGCTTGGCCTCCGGCAGCTCCGTCTCCGCCCGCAGCAGAGAGTTGACGATGTGAATGGCGTGACCGAATTTGGGCGGGCCCAGCTTCACCGCCGCCGCTCCGCCGGCGATGCCCATGTCCGCCACAGGGTCGTCGCTGACGCCGCCTGCCCGGATGGAGGGGATGGAGAACATTCCGTGATCCACGGCATACCGCTGGGCCTCCATGGCCTCCGTAACGGTCCCCACCTGATTGGGCTTAAAGACGAAGGCCCCGCAGGCCCCCATGTCCAGTGCCTTGCGAAGATAGTCGATGTTGGTGACGGTGAGGTCATCGCCGCAGAGGGTGGTGCGATCCAGCGCCTTGGCGGCCTTCACCCAGCCCTCCCAGTCGTTTTCGTCCACCGGATCCTCGATGTAGAGGAAGTTATACTTCTCTGTGGCCTGCTTCAGGATGCCGATGATCTCGTCCAGATCCACCTCCCGGCCGCAGTAGTGATAGGTTCCCCGCTTGGCGTCGTAGATCTCGCTGAAAGCGCAGTCCATATGGAAGGCGATCTTCTCCTCGCAGCGGCAGCGCTTGGCCGTCTCATAGAGGATATCCAGACAGTCCATGAAATCGGTGCTGGGGGCCATATACTCCGACATGGCGCCGATCTCCGGGCGGCGCCCCCCCTGAAACTCCCGGATGACCTCCGGCAGCTTCTTATAGACCTTGCAGAGGATCTCCGTAGCCTCAGCGATGGAGGATGCCTTATAGGGAACAATGGTGGTCTCCTGCACCGGCATGGTGTCGTCCTCATAGCTGCCTCCGGCGAACATATCCGAGGTGGGCAGAGGGATGGTGCGGATGTCACCGGGGTTCAGATAGCGGTACTGGGACACATGGCGCAGCTGGCATCCGGCCCGCATGACCGCCAGCGACGTGCTGTACGTGACATTGCCCCCCAGGCGGGACTTGTTGGGGGTGCCGTCCAGCTCCATGAGACGGCGGTCCAGCGCCTGCTGATCCAGCACGTCCATGCCCCGGATGGCAGGCAGGACCACCTTCTCCGCCATCTCCACGGCCTTGCGGACGCCGTTGCCGTCATAACGGCTCCGGTCGCCGTCCCGCAGCACCATAGCCTCGTGTTCCCCGGCGGAGATACCGGAGGGGGACGCTGCCCGGCCCATGGTGCCATCCTCGGTGATGATATCCACCTCCAGCAGGGGCTTTCCCTTGCAGTCGATGATCTCTCTGGCCCGCAAATCCTGAATTTTCATAATAGTTCCTCCTTACTCCTGTGTACCGATGTACAGCACATTAAAATCGCACAAATTGGTTCCCGTGTTCCCGGTGAGCACCGTATCCCCCAGCGGCTCCAGCGCCTCATAGGCGGCGTGCTCCCGCAGCGCCTTCCGCAGGTCGATGCCCCGCTCTGCGGCAGCAGTCCCGGTGGTGCCGTCGGTCAGGCCGCCTGCCACCGGGGTGGTGCCGTCGGTACCCTCGCTGTCCATGGACAGCAGGCACACATTCTTCAACCCCTCCGCTGCCACGGCAAAGGCCGCCGTCATTTCCTGTGACGGGCCGCCATGGCCCCGGATAAGGCTGCTGTCAGGAATGGCGGTGGTCGTCTCCCCGGCGGAGAACAGGAAGCAGGGCGCCCGGAAGGGCCGTTCGTTCTTCACCACCTCATGGGCCAGCGAGGCCATAAAGGTGCCGTAGTCCCGGCTCTCCCCCTCGGCGTAGGTGGTCAGCACATGGGCGGGTATTCCCATCTCCTCCGCCGCCTCCAGCGCCGCCTGGCAGGAGTCCGGCAGGGTGTTGACGATATAGTAATCCACATCGTTGGTCATGGCCTGGGGCGTTTCCTGCGCCGGGTCATAGTCCAGCAGATACCGGGCCACGTTGGGGGGCAGCTTGTCCTCGATATGGTACTTGCGGAGGATGGCACCGATGTCCTGGAAGGTCACGGTGTCGTAGCCCACAGGGGTCCCCATAATGGGTACCGGCTCCGTGTAATCGGTGATATCATCCAGCCCCACGGCGTCCCAGATCTCAAAGCAGAGGATCTTGGCCCCGTGGATGTGCTGCCCCAGCCGTCCCCGGCTCATGCGGGACAGATGCCCCCGGATGTCGTTGATGTCCATGACCCACATCCCGGCTTTCAGCATCACATCCGTGGCCTCCTGCAGATCCTCCAGTGTGGTTCCCTCCACCGGGTAGCCCATCAGCGCTGAGCACCCGCCGGTAAGGCCCAGCAGCAACAGGTCGTCCGGCCCCATCTGCTCTGCGATGTCGATCATCCGCTGGCAGCCCCGGATGCCCTCCTCATTGGGCAGGGGATGCCCGCCCACATAGACCTCCGTCTTTCGATAGACGTCCTCCTCATCCCGAAGCTTGATGATGGTGACGCCCAGCGTCAGATACTCCCCCAGCAGATCCTCGAAGGCCCGTGCCATGTGATTGCCCGCCTTGCCGGAGGAAAAGGCGTACACATGACGGTACCGGCTCAGATCGTGGCGGCGGCTTCCGATGACCAGCTCGCTGCCCTCCCGATGCATCATCTCGTGGAGTCGCTTCCGGGCATCCAGCCGTTGCAGCACCCGCTCCGTCAGCTCCAGCACCTGCGCCTTGGCCCCGGCGTCGCCGTGGGACAGCAGGCTCTCTTTATTCTTGATTTTATGATCGCTCATGGTATCTCCTCGCATATTTAGTTGATGCCAAGATAAATAGCAACTCCCGTGCCAGCATGACAGCTTCCACGGTTATTCCGCAAGTTTCGCTCCTCGTCCAGCGGTTTTCACAAGATTTTCCCGGAAAACTCGGCGTTTTCGCCAAACAGTCACCCGATCCGGCAGTGCAGCCGCCTTTCACTTCCGCCCTTGCTCTGCGCCGTGTCAAGATTTTTTGTCTCGCCCCTTCCCCATTCTTTTTCTCAGGAGGTATGAACTATGAACAAGAACTTTGAACAAATGCTCCGTCTGGTGGACTATGTGGACGGCCTGATGGTGGTGGACAAAAACTGCATCATCCGCCACTACTACACCGCCTATCCCGATCTGGTAAACCTGCGGCAGGACGAGCCTCTGAACCGCAGTCTCTTTGAAATTTATCCCACCCTGAAGCGGGAGGACAGCTACATCTGCCGGGCGCTGAAAACAGGAGAGAGCTTCATCAACTACGAGCAGACCTATATCAACTACAAGGGGGACGCCATGGAGGCCAACTGCAGCGCCGTCCCCATTAAGGAGCACGGCGAAGTGGTGGGCGTCATCGATATGGTCATCTACAAGGATGCCCACGTCACCGAGCGGCGGCTAAGCTTCGACATCAGCCTCATCAGCGCCCTCACCAAAAGCTACAACACCTCCGACCAGTCGCTGGAGGACATCGTCACGCAGGATGGCGAGATGATCCGCATCAAGGAGAAGATCTTGCAGACCGCCGACAGCGATGCCCATGTGCTGGTCTATGGCAAGACCGGCACCGGAAAGGAGCTCATTGTCAACGCCATCCAGAAAACCAGCCGCCGCAAGGATGCCCCCTTCATCAAGCAGAACTGCGCCTCCATCCCCAGTACTCTGCTGGAGAGCATCCTCTTCGGCACCACCAAGGGCAGCTACACCGGGGCTAAGGATACGCCGGGTCTGTTCGAGCTGGCCGACGGCGGCACGCTGTTCCTCGACGAGATCAACTCCATGGAGCTGACGGCGCAGGCACAGCTGCTGCGGGTGCTGGAGGACAACTGCATCCGCCGCATCGGTGCCAAGGAGGAAAAGCAGGTGAACGTGCGGATCATCGCCGCCGTCAACGAGGACCCGGAGGGCTGCGTAGAGCGGAATAAGATCCGGGAGGATATCTTCTACCGCCTGTGTGTGCTGCGGTACGATATCCCGGAGTTGTACCGGCGGAAGGGGGATATCCCCCTGCTGATGGAATATTTCCGCAAGCACTACAACAAGAAATTCCACAAGCAGATCATGGCATACAGCAGCGAGGTACAGGATATCTTTCTGGCCTATAACTGGCCCGGCAACGTCCGGGAGCTGAAAAACGTCATCGAATCCGCCTTCCACAACAATCACACCGCCATCCTCACCCGCAACGATATCCCCAACTACATCCTCTCCCGGCTGGCGGTGGACACCATGCACGCCGAGGACGTCCGAGGCCTGCCCCTCCACGAGATGCTGGCTCGGTACGAGGTCCTCCTCATCGAGGACGCCTACCGCCGCAACGGCGGCAGCCTCACCAAAACGGCGGCGGAGCTGCAGGTCAGCAAGCAGAACCTCGCCTATAAAATGAAAAAGTACGATATCCGGTGAAAAACGTGTGCTGTCCTTCGACAGCGCACGCTATCAGGGCATAACAGCAGGAAGGACACCCTTGCGGGGTGTCCTTCCTCCCTCTGGCTGCCCATAGCTTTTTGCGATCCCTGCGATCAGCGGTATGTGACCGAGACCCAAGGGTATTTCTCCTGAAGGTCACTGAAAATCTCCTGCATCGGAGCGGCGTACGCCCGCAGCCCCTGCGGCATGGCGTCAAAGCCCTCCACCACAATGTGCCTTTGCACCGGCTGCAAAAACACATCCGTCAGGCAATCCCACATGGCATCCCAGTTTTCCCCGTAATAGTCGGGAAATCCAAATGCCTTGCGGATACGCTGATGTAATGTGCCCCAGTCCCTGCAGCTGTTCAGGCGCAGTAAAACGGGGTCGGCTGTAATGGGCGTATATGCGTTGCGATTCATAACAAAGCTCCTTTCTGTCAAACAATCTCGACAAATGTGGCGTAATGGTCGTAAGTAACAAAAATCAATCCATCGTTGGAGTAGAGAATTCGTTCACCGCCTCGGTAACCAAAAGAGTAATGGATGTCAGCCTCGTACCATATTCGTCCAAGTGCATCGGGGAGCCGCTTGTCTCTGTTTTTGTAAACGCCCTTTGTCAGCATCTTACCAGGTGCAACACTGACAAGATTTGCTAAAATCGGAATCCATCCTAACTTGCTAGCTTCGTCCTCAGTTATATAGTATCCAGGTAGCTGACGAAAAGTTTTTAGCCACCAATCGGCCCCCCGCAGGCCAATCTTTGTCGCTGTGCCAGCCGTTTTGCCACTAAGCGTTGAACAGAGCAGCGACAATTAGGATGGAGCGGTGGTTCTTCTGGAATAATATCATAGAGCAAGTAAATTTTCCCTTGATGCTTTTTGCATTCCATACATCTTCGGAGATCGATGACGGATTTCCAATATTTATACTTCAAGCTACGCACAAACTTCTTCCTTTCTACTATAACAGATTAGGCCATCCATGAAAAGCCTCTTATATTACTGTGTCAGGCAGTAGTTTGTTGCCCTTGTGTATGCAACCCTTATAAAATTTTTATGAAAATGTCGCAGCAATTCCCATAGTGCAAATCCCGCAAAGCCTTGTGGCACAACGGTTTGCATCCAAAAGGAAAAGGACTTCAAGATTTCTCTTGAAGTCCTTTTTTGGAGCAGGGTACGGGAATCGAACCCGCCTCCTCAGCTTGGGAAGCCGATGTACTACCGATGTACTAACCCTGCATTTTGAATACCTGCTCATTATAGCAGATATCCCCCGGCTTTGCAACCGGAAATTTTGTCGACGGCGGCATGAAAATTTCACCGCCGCATATGCTGGAAACAAAACGGAACGGAGGGCTGCATATGAGACGGATGGCGGGCTTATGGGCGGCGCTCCTGCTGGTGCTGGCGCTGACGCCGACACAGGCCGGAGCGGGGGAGCTGCCGATACGGGCGGAGGCGGCGCTGCTGATGGAGAAAGAGACGGGACAGGTGCTGTACGCCCAAAATGAGCACGAGGCGCTGGAGCCGGCCAGCGTCACCAAGGTGATGACGCTGCTTTTGACCATGGAGGCCATCGAAAAGGGCAGCCTCCACTACGACGACGTGGTGACGGTCAGCGCCTACGCCGCCTCTATGGGCGGCAGCCACGTCTACCTGTCGGAGGGTGAGCAGATCACCGTAGACGATCTTTTGAAGGCGGTGTGCGTGGCCAGCGGCAACGACGCCGCCGTGGCGCTGGCGGAGTGCGTGGCCGGGGTGACGGAGCTGTTTGTGGAGCAGATGAACACACGGGCCAAGGAGCTGGGCATGACGGACACCCACTTCGTCAACTGCACCGGCCTTCCGGCGGAGGGCCACGTCACCAGTGCATGGGACATCGCCCTCATGAGCCGGGAGCTCATAGAAAAGCACCCGGACATCCGCCGCTACACCACCATCTGGATGGATACCCTGCGGGACGGCACCTTCCAGCTGGCCAACACCAATAAGCTGATCCGGTTCTACGACGGGGCCACGGGTCTGAAAACCGGCTCCACCGACAGCGCCAAATACTGCCTGTCCGCCACGGCGGAGCGGGAAGGCATGGAGCTCATCGCCGTGGTGCTGAAGTCCCCCACCGGCCAGCAGCGGTTCGAGGATGCCAAGGCCCTGCTGAACTACGGCTTCTCCACCTACGCCCTGCTGCACACGGCGCCGGAGGAACCTTTCCCCGCCATCCCGGTGGTGCTGGGGGAGACGGAGACGGTGCAGCCCTGCATCGACCCGCAGGAGGCGGTGGCGCTGGTGCAGAAAAGTCAGGCCGGGGGTCTGTCCCAGTCCGTCACACTGGCGGAACAGGTGGAGGCCCCGGTGTCCACCGGACAGGAACTGGGGACTCTGACAGTGACGGATGCCGCCGGCGAGACGGTGCAGTCCATCCCCATCCGGGCGGCGCAGAGCGTGGAGCGTCTCACCTTCGGTACCATGCTGCGCCGGATGCTGTCGGCGGCATTTTTTGCCGGCTGAAAGCCGCTTTTGGGTAGGTTTCCTCTTGTATTCCACGGGAAAACGTTGTATGATAAACCAAATTGTACAGAGGAGGCATCTGATATGATACAGATGGATCTGTCCCATATCCGGCAGTTTATCCCGCTGCCCTACGAGGAGGCCCGTGCCGCCCAGCTGCGGCTGGCCCACAGCCATTTGCAGCACGGTGACGGCGCAGGCGGCGAGTTCACCGGCTGGGTGCAGCTGCCCCGGCAGTATGACCGGGAGGAGTTCGCCCGCATTCAGGCGGCGGCCCGAAAAATTCAGCAGGACTCTCAGGCGCTGGTGGTCATCGGCATCGGCGGCTCCTATCTGGGCGCACGGGGCGTCATCGAGTGCCTGTGCTCCCCCAACTATAACCTGAAAAAGAAGGACACCCCCAACATCTACTTCACCGGCAACGGCCTGTCCTCCGACCAGATGGCGGAGCTTATGGACCTGCTGGAGGGGGTGGACTTCTCCGTCAACGTCATCTCCAAGTCCGGCACCACCACGGAGCCTGCGGTGGCCTTCCGTTTCTTCCGGAAGCTGCTGGAGGAGCGGTACGGCCCAGAGGAGGCGGCCCGGCGCATCTACGCCACCACCGACCGCCGCAAGGGGGCGCTGAAGGCTCTGGCGGATCAAGCGGGCTACGAGACCTTCGTGGTGCCTGACGACATCGGCGGCCGGTACAGTGTCCTCACCGCTGTGGGCCTGCTGCCCATCGCCGTGGCGGGGGTGGATATCTGCCGTCTGATGGAGGGTGCCGAGACTATGATGGAGGTCTGCGCCAAGACGGACATGGCGGAAAACCCCGCCTGGCAGTATGCCGCCGCCCGGTATGAGCTGTACCGCACCGGCAAGAAGATCGAGGTGCTGGCGGCCTACGAGCCCAGCTTCCGGTTCATGGCGGAGTGGTGGAAGCAGCTGTACGGCGAGTCCGAGGGCAAGGAGCACAAGGGCCTCTTCCCCGCCAGTGTGGAGTTCACGGCGGACCTGCACTCCATGGGTCAGTACATCCAGCAGGGGGAGCGTTCCCTGTTCGAGACGGTGGTGCGCTTCGGCGCTTCCCACCGGCCGCAGGTGGTGCCGCTGGATGAGACCGACGGCGACGGCCTGAACTTTCTGGCCGGGAAGGACGTGGATTTCATCCGCACGCAGGCCATGGACGGCACACTGCTGGCCCATGTGGAGGGCGGCGTCCCCAACATCATCCTCCGCACCGGCCAGATCAATGCCTTCACGCTGGGTGAGCTCATCTACTTCTTCGAGTACGCCTGCGGCCTGTCCGGCTACCTGCTGGACGTGAACCCCTTCGACCAGCCGGGGGTGGAGGCGTATAAGAAGAATATGTTTGCCCTGCTGGGAAAGCCCGGCTACGAGGCCCTGCGGCAGGAACTGGCGGAAAAACTGCACAGAGCTTGACCGCCTCTTTACACCATTTCTACAAATCTGTAAAATAGCGTTTTTTCCATTGCCATTTGGTCGGCAATATGGTATCTTAATGACAGGGAATAACCATCCCGATCTTATCAAGAGGAGTGATACTTATGGTTAGATTGATCATGGGCGCAAACGGGGCCGGTAAGACCAAGCAGCTCATCGACCTGATCCACAACGCTGTGGAGGCGGAGAACGGCAGCGTCGTCTGCATGGAACCCAGCGCCGACATGACCTATAACATCAGCTATAACGTTCGTCTGGTGAACGCCAGCGAATATTCCGTGGATTCTTTTGAGTGCCTGCGTGGCTTTATCAGCGGTCTGTATGCGGGCAATTACGATATTTCCCACGTTTTCGTGGACAACCTGTGCAAGATCGCCGGCACCAGCGACCTGATGGCGGTGGAGAAGTTCCTGAACTGGCTGGAGCGCTTCAGTGAGAAGAACAGCGTCAAGTTCACCGTGACCATCACGGCGGACGAATCTCTGGCCACCGAGGGTATGCGGAACTATCTGTAAGCATTTTCGTAAGAGCATCGGCTCCCTGCCTGTGGGCAGGGAGTCGGTTTCTTTCCCGGAAAAGGAGCATCATATGACACAACAGGAACAGATCTGGCAGGACGTCATGGAGCTTGCCAACCGCCCCGGCACCTTCACCCACGGGCTGGGGCTCCACGTCACCGGCATTGGTGACGGCTGGGCCGAGGGGGAGCTGACGGCAGGCGACGGGATGCTGAACCCGCTGGGCATCGTCCACGGCGGGGTCTACGCTGCCATGATGGATCATGTGGCGGGAACGGCGGCCTGCAGCCGTGGCAGCACCTGCCGGACGGTGAACTACGACCTGCGGTATCTGGCCCCGGCCCAGCCGGGACTGCTGCGCTGCCGGGCGGAGAGCGTCCGCATGGGGCAGCAGATCGTGGTGATGCAGGTCTGGGTGGAGGACGCCCAGGGCGTCCGCTGCGCCGAGGGCTGCTACACCTTCCGCTGCAAGCCCGCTGAACACAAGGACTGATCCCTCCCCGACAGATAAAGGCCACC
>OHAE01002512.1_pt1 | contig 10938 bp, 10 predicted proteins | sample 1577061 | NCBI WGS metagenome assembly OHAE01 (sample SAMEA3541535, study PRJEB24748) | human gut metagenome | biome: human gut; feature: human-associated habitat; material: faeces | place: China | collected 2012
ATTCCTTTTGGCATAGAGCATACTCTCAAAGTTTTGAAAAATGCAGAAGATATAATGAAAGGAGAAAATATCGGAGAGGAAGAAAAAGAATTCATCAGTATTATTGCTATACTACATGATATTGGTGCGGTTGAAGCACAAAAAAAATACGGTTCTATTGATGGTGTCTATCAAGAAAAGGAAGGACCAGAAGTAGCGAAAGAAATATTAAAAAAGGTAGGCTATAACAAAAATATTGATAGAATATGCTTTATAATAGGCAACCATCATACTCCATCTAAAATTGATGGACTTGATTTTCAAATACAATGGGAAGCTGATTTGCTTGAAAATTTAACGGTTATGGATAAAGAAAAAGAACAGGAAAAGATAAAAAAGTGTATAGATGAAAACTTTAAAACAAACACAGGAAAAAGGATAGCTTATAATCGCTTTATTTTAGATTAGTAGTAGATTATTACAGTTATGTATTTTATATCGCAAAGAAAAAATAGTAGTTAAGTTTAACCCTAGGGTTAAATGATGAATATGTTGAGGGCATTTTTGTTTCTGGTGAAATGCAATCGCAGGGTATAGGTAAAATTCTGCTGAATTATGCAAAGGATAAAAGGAATAAGTTGCACTTGAACGTATACCAAAAGAACGCACGGGCAATATCTTTTTATAAGAGAGAAGGATTTGAGATTCAGCATAGTGGCTTAGATGAGGCTACCGGAGAAAAAGATTATGTAATGACATGGCAACACAAATAGAAATTCCAGTTTTTGAAACTGAGGAATTTGAATTTGGAGGATTGAATTATGTGGAATGAATTAGGCATAAGCGGAGGAACCGCAATTGTTATTTTGATAGCACTATATTTTGTCATTAAGTGGGCTGTGAAGAATGGTGTGAAAGAAGCATATAAGGATATTACCGGAAAGAAACCTGTTGAAGATGAAAAAAATGAAAAAGAGCTAGAAGGACTGGTAAATGATTCACAAGACGCAAAAATTTAATATGAAATCTGAACGTAGAGCGTATAGAGAAATCTGTTACTTGTTTAACAGCTTCTTGTTCTTTTAAAGATAATGGTTGAAAATCTTTCATAAAACTTAAGTTATCTTTCATTTGATTCATATCACTCATTCCCGATAAAACCATCATCATACCATCAAATCCAACCGCAAAGCGTAAAGCATAACTTGCATAAGACATTGTTCCTCATTTATCATAAACAACTTTTTCTTCTTTTGGAAGATTTACAAGGTTACCACCTTTAACAGGTTCCATTACAATAACAGGTTTATTGTGTTTACGACATACTTCATAACATGCCTTTCTTTGGATGGCAGGATCTTCATAATCAACATAATTAAATTGAATTTGAACTACTTCAATATCAGGATTTTCAGTTAGAATCATGTCTAAAACATCAGCGTTATCATGAAAGGAAATTTCAAAGTGTTTAATTTTTCCTTCTTCTTTTAATTTACTTGCTTCATCATAAGCGTGTAATTTTTTATATTTTGCATAGATTTCATCGCTTTGAGCATACATTAAATAAAAATCAAAATAATCAACACCACAAGCTTCTAATTGACTTTCAAATAAAGGAAAAATTTCTTCTTGTTTATTGAAATGATGTGTTGAAAGTTTGTTTGTAAGAATATACTGATTTCTAGGATAACGTGAAGTTAAACATTCTTTTAAGGCAATTTCACTTTTTCCTCCTAAATAACCATGGGCTGTATCAAAATAATTAAATCCTTGTTGGATAAAGTAATCAACCATTTTTGAAGTTAATTCATAATCGACTTCTTCACTATTCATTGGAAGTCGCATGCAGCCAAAACCAAAATTTTTCTTTACTTCGTTAAAATATGTATTCATTTTTCCTTTCTCCTTTAACGACTATTAAAAAGAAAGATAACTGAAGAAACAATCTTTTCTTAATAGATGTAATAAGTAAAACTTATTAAAGGAATATTTAAAAATATGAAAATATTTCTTGCTCCTAAAGTGGACTTTAGGTTTATAGTGAAATAGAGATAGGAGGATTACTTATGAAATCAAAAGTTTACTTTACAAGAATAATAACACCTGAAAAGGTTTTAGAAATTTATGAAGTATTAGGAAAAGAATTAATAGGAAAGATTGCTGTTAAACTTCATTCAGGGGAAGAAGGAAATCAAAACTTTTTAAAACCTGATTTTTGGAGACCAATTATTGATAAGTTAAATGGAACAGTTGTTGAATGTAATACGGCTTATGAAGGGTCTAGAAATACAACAGAAAAACATTTAAAGACTATTGAAAAACATGGATGGTCTAAATATTTTAATGTTGATTTAATGGATGCTGAAGGCCCTGATATGGTTTTAGATATTCCTGAAGGAAAAGTGATTCAAAAAAACTATGTGGGAAAAGATATGGTTAAATATGATGGAATGATTGTTTTATCTCATTTTAAAGGACATCCTATGGGTGGTTATGGTGGTGCTTTAAAACAACTTTCAATTGGTTGTGCATCATCTTATGGAAAAGCGTATATCCATGGAGCAGGGGAACCTGAAAAAATTTGGACAGCAGAGCATGATTTATTTTTAGAATCGATGGCCGATGCGGCTAAATCAGTCCATAAATATTTTAAAGATAATATTGTTTATATCAATGTTATGAAAAATATGTCTGTTGACTGTGATTGTTGTGCAGTGGCAGAAGATCCATGTATGGATGATATTGGTATTTTAATTTCTACTGATCCAATTGCAATCGATCAAGCATGTATTGATCTTGTTTATGCTTCAAATGATAAAGGAAGAGATCATTTGATTGAAAGAATTGAATCACGTAATGGTGTTCATACCATTGAAGCAGCAGCAAAACTTGGTTATGGTTCAAGAGAATATGAACTTATTGAAATTGATTAGTTTCTATGCTTTTTAAACATAATCATTTATTGAAAAGAGGTATTTGCGCCTCTATTGTTAGAATGATACAATAGTAAAGAAGTAAGGAAAGCACTTACTTAAAGGCTAATTTAAGTAATAGGAGGAAAAAGGAAATGAGTAAAAAGAAACTTGGTTTTGGGTTAATGCGTTTACCATCTTTGGATCCAAATGATCCATCAAAAATCGATATTGAACAAACCAAAAAGATGGTTGATACATTCATTGAAAGAGGTTTTACATATTTTGATACAGCATGGATGTATTGTGGATTTAATAGCGAAAATGCGGCTAAAGAGGCATTAGTTTCACGTTATCCAAGAGATGCTTATACACTTGCTACAAAATTACATTCAGGGTTTATTAAAACAAAAGAAGATCGTGATCGTATTTTTAATGAACAACGTGCAAAAACAGGTGTTGATTATTTTGATTACTATTTATTACATGATATCAATACCCATAGTATTGAAGTTTATAATGAATTAGATTGTTTTAATTGGATTCAAGAAAAGAAGAAACAAGGTTTAGTAAAAACAATTGGTTTTTCATATCATGACGGACCTGAATTATTAGATAAAGTTTTAACTGAACACCCAGAATTTGAATTTGTACAATTACAAATCAATTATTTAGATTGGGACAGTGTTGGTGTACAATCAAGAAAATGTTATGAAGTTGCTACAAAACATCATAAACCTGTGATTGTTATGGAACCTGTTAAAGGTGGAACACTTGCGAAAGTACCAGAAGATGTTGAAAAAATGTTTAAAGAATATCATCCAGAAATGTCAATTCCTTCTTGGGCTATTCGTTTTGCAGCAAGTCAAGAAAATGTGATGATGGTTTTAAGTGGTATGTCTAATATGGAACAATTAGAAGATAACTTAGGTTATATGGAAGATTTCAAACCATTAAATGAAGAAGAATATGCTTTAATTAGAAAAGCTGTTTCAACTATTAATTCAACAATTACTGTACCATGTACAGGATGTGCTTATTGTGTAGATGGTTGTCCAATGAATATCGCCATTCCTAAATATTTCTCATTATATAACGCGGATTTACAAGAAGTAGAAGAAAAAGGATGGACACCACAAGGAGAATACTACAATAACTTAACAAAAACATTTGGTAAAGCAAGTGATTGTGTTGAATGTGGTCAATGTGAAGGAGTATGTCCACAACATCTCTCAATTATTCAATATTTAAAAGATGTTGCTGGTCATTTTGAAAAATAATAGAATATAGAAAATTACCTCATGGTAATGAATTGATAAGTATTATTGGTCTTGGAGCAAGTTCTTTAGGTGCTGCCAGTCATGAAGAAATGTTAAAAACGTTAAATCATGCATTTGATGCAGGTATTAATTATGTTGATCTAGCAGCAGGGCATGCACCTATTTTTAAAGCAGTTGGAGAAGCTTTAAAAGGTCGAAGAGACACTATTTACTTACAAATTCATTTTGGGGCGGAATATACCTCTGGAGAATATGGTTGGACAACAGATTTAAAACGTATAAAAGAATCAATTCAATGGCAATTAGATTGTCTTCAAACAGATTATATTGATTTTGGCTTTATTCATTGTATTGATGAAGAAGAGGATTTAAAGGCAATTCAAGAAAATGGTGTTCTTGATTATATCTTAGATTTAAAGAAAAAAGGAATAATTCATTATATTGGTTTATCATCTCATAGTCCAAAACTTGTTCATAAAGTATTGGCTATGAAAATACTAGATATGGTCATGTTTAGTATTAATCCTGCTTATGATTTGAATTTTGGGGATTATGCAATTGGTGAATTTGATGAACGTATGAATCTTTATCGCCGTCTTGAAAAAAAAGGTGTGGGAATTTCTGTTATGAAAGCATTCTGTGGTGGCAAGTTACTTGATGCAAGTGAATCACCATTCCATCAAGCACTTTCTAAAACACAATGTATTCAATATGCTTTAGATAAACCAGGGGTATTAACAGTTTTGCCAGGAATCCGAAATGATCAAGATTTACAAGATGTTTTAGCATTCTTTAAAGCATCCCAAGAAGAAAAAGACTATTCAATTTTAGGAACTTTTCCTAAATTAGAAAGCTATAATCAATGTGTTTATTGTAAACATTGTCATCCTTGCCCAAAAGGACTGGACATTGCATTAATAAACAAGTATTATGATTTAGTATGCCTAGGTGATGATTTGGCGAAAGATCATTATCATCATTTAACTTTAAAAGCAAGTGATTGTGTTGTTTGTCACCATTGTGATAAACGATGTCCATTTCATGTTCAACAAAGTAAACGTATGCAAGAAATTGTTGCTTACTTTCATGAATAAGATATAGAGATAAGAAATCGAAAATAAACAAGAAGTTTATTATATATCAGGAGGAAACATGGAGATTGTTGTAGTTGATGGACAAGGTGGCGGTATTGGAAAAAATATTATTCAGGTTTTAAAAGAAAAACATCCTGAATATGTTATTATTGGTGTCGGGACAAATAGTATTGCGACAGGACAACTCAAAAAAGGAGGAGCTGATATTATAGCAACTGGTGAAAATGCAGTTGTTTATAATGTATCGCATGCTTCTATTGTTGTTGGCCCAATTGGTATCGCTTTTGCTAATTCGATGTATGGTGAAATTACACCAAAGATGGCAAGTGCAATCAGTGAAAGTGAAGCTCATAAATTTTTAATTCCAGTATCGAAGTGTAGTGCTCAAATAGTGGGTGTTGCACAAAAATCAATAAGTGAATATATTGATGACCTTGTTAATATGATTGAAAAATTAAATAAATAGAAAATATCGTATACATGAAGTAACGATTATAGTAGAAACTATAACTTTGCCAAATGTATACGATATTTTTGTTCTATAACTTATAAGCCTAAAAAAGTAAGAAAGAATTAGGGGATTTTATGAATAAATTAGAATTATTACAAACTGAATTAAGAAAATATGAAAACGTAGCAATTGCTTATAGCGGGGGTGTTGATTCAAACTTTTTATTTCATGTCGCAATTGATACATTAGGAAAAGATCATGTATTACCGGTATTATGTCGTGGTGCAATGATGTCTAAAGAAGATATTGAAGGAGCTCTTGAACAGTTACAAGGAGCAAATTATGTTGTTTTAGATGTTAACCCTTTAGATGTTGAAGCTTTCCGTTTTAATCATAAAGATCGTTGTTATCATTGTAAAAAAAGTATTATGTCTAAAGTAAAAGTGGTAGCTAAAGAACATAATTTTGAATATGTATTAGATGGAAAAAATAAAGATGATGAAAAAGTATATCGACCAGGTTTAAAAGCATGTGAAGAATTAGGAATCATTTCACCTTTAGCTAATAACGAATTAACAAAACAAGAAATTAGAGATTATTCTAAACAATTAGGTATTTCAACTTATAATAAACCATCAAATGCTTGTTTAGCATCTCGTTTTGATTATAATACAGAACTTACATTTGAAAAACTTCAAATGGTTGAAAAAGGTGAAAAATATCTTCACGATTTAGGCATGTTCCATGTTCGTTTAAGAGTACATGGAGATATGGCACGTTTGGAAGTTGAACCTCAAGAGTTTACAAAAATTATAGATCATAAAGAATTAATTCAAAAGATTAAAGACTTAGGATTTAGATTTGTTACTCTTGATTTAGAGGGAATAAAACATGGAGGATATGACGTTGAAAACAAACGAAATTCTTAATAAATTTAAAAATAATGAGTTAACTCTTGAACAAGCTCAAAAGCTTTTAGATCAACCACTAGATTATGCAACCATTGATTATGATCGCAAAAAAAGAACAGGTAATCATGAAGTCATCTATGGTGCAGGAAAAACAAAGGAACAAATTATAGGTATTGTTCAAAATATGTTAGATCATGATATTCATTCTATTTTAATTACACGTGTTAATGATGAAAAAAGTCAAGCTATCTTAAAAGAATTTCCGCAAATAATTTATGATGAACTCTCTCATATTTGTTATATTGATGAAGAAAAGAAAGAAATCAATAAAGGAAAAATTGTTGTTGTTTGTGCAGGAACATCTGATTTACCAGTTGCTCGTGAAGCTTATTTAACAGCACAATTTTTAGGAAATGAAGTGGAACTTGTAAGTGATGTAGGTGTAGCAGGCATTCATCGTTTATTTCATCGTTTAGATGTTATTCAAGAAGCGAATGTTCTTGTTGTTTGCGCAGGAATGGAAGGGGCTCTTGCTTCTGTTGTTGGCGGTCTTGTTGATAAACCAGTGATTGCTGTGCCAACTTCGATTGGCTATGGGGCTAATTTTGAAGGGTTATCTGCATTACTTGCCATGCTTAATAGTTGTGCAAGTGGCGTGAGTGTTGTTAATATTGATAATGGTTTTGGAGCAGGGTATATGGCTCATATCATTAATTGTTTAGGAGGTAAAAAGTAGTGAAAGCTTTATATTTTGATTGTAGTAGTGGAATCAGTGGAAATATGACATTAGGGGCTTTGTCAGAATTAATTGATGATCCACATTATTTGGAAAATGAATTAAAGAAATTAAATGTGGATGGTTATCATCTTCATATCTCTAAAGAAAAGAAAAATGGTATTACAGGAACGTATGTAGATGTTCATTTAGAACATGAACATACACATCATCATGAACATGATCATCATCACTATCATCATGAACATCGTAATTTGTTTGATGTTAATAAAATCATTGATGAAAGTGATATTGATGAAAAAGCAAAAGAGCTTGCTAAAAGAATCTTTTTAAGAGTTGCTAAAGCAGAAAGTAAAGTCCATGATGAAACTTTGGAAAATGTGCATTTTCATGAAGTAGGAGCGATTGATTCTATTGTGGATATTATTGGAACAGCTATCTTGCTTTGTAAAATCAATCCTGATGTCATTTATAGTAGTGTTGTCAATGATGGTTATGGCTTTATTGAATGTGCACATGGTATGATTTCTGTACCAGTACCAGGAACGCTTGGGGATTCGGAAATAATCAACGATTCCCATCTTTCCCAGTGTATTTCCGGCGATGCTTCCATGGTCGAATCCGCACCAGATAGCCTGTCCGCAACGCCAGGGAAATCCTTTCCATCCTTCATTGCGTTGCAGGTCTCCCCATCCGGGTGCATATTCTCCCGGGCGGTCAGCTGTCACGCTGCCATATTCTGAAACCAGGTTCGGTATTCCCGGATTCTGAAAGTCTGGCTGGGTAGCTCCGTCGCCATTGTAACCTGCAAGATCGCCGGTCAGATCGATTCTTGCTTCTGCCAGAGGACGTTGTGCGCCTCCGATTGCTGCCGGCCTTGTCGGATCCAGCTGATGGGTCAGATTTACCATCCGGCGCAGCAGCCTCTGGACCTGAGGCATTACTTCCGGACTGGAAAAGAATACTTCGTTGCACATGCTCCAGGCTACGATGGAAGGATGATTCCGGTGGATACGTATCATCTCCTGCAGTTGCGTCAGTGCGCTTTTCTCGAAAGCAGCTTCGTGCTCCTTGTTGACAGGATAAGCACTGCTGTCCCAGTATCCGTCGGTTTTGAAGCCTCCGATCCCCCAAAAAGGAGCTTCGGACCAGAATAGAATTCCTGCTTCATCACATGCCTGCGAAAAGGCAGGGGAGTGTGGGTAGTGAGAGCCGCGGATTAAGTTGAAGCCAGCTTCCTTCATCATGTTTACATCTCTGCGTGAAGCAGCTTCTGTAACGGCATCTCCCCAGCCTGCCTGATCCTGATGCACGTTGACACCTTTGATATACAGATGCGTTCCGTTGAGAAAGAAGCCTTTATCGGCAGTCCATTTGAACCAGCGGAATCCGAAAGAGGTCTGGATGCTGTCCGTCAACTCTCCGTTATGATATACCATGCTTACGGCCCTGTACAGGCAGGGATGCTGCGGGCTCCACAAATCAGGCTGATATACTGGTGAAGTGAACTGTACGAACTTTCTGTCAGAACCGGCTGCGATTGTATCTGTAGTTTCCACTTCAGCCACGCGATTTCCGTTTCTGTCCAGAATGTGCGTAAGTAGCCGGTAGATACCACTTTCTTTGCATTCATTGATAATTTCGGTTTCAATCTTTATTCGGGTACTTTGTCCGTTGTTTTCCTCCAGATCAGGAGTCGTTATAAAGGTTCCGTACCAGGCGATATGGCAGTGCTTAGTCTTTACCAGATGCACATTTCTGTAGATTCCGCCGCTGAATACATGTTCGCCAGCCCTTGGTGCGACGTCGGGCCGCCATAAGTTGTTGACTCTTATTGCAATCAGGTTATCTCCTTTCCGGACATAAGATGAAATGTCTACTGAGAAACCTGTGTATCCGCCTGTATGACTTCCTGCCAGCTTTCCGTTGACAAAGATTTCGGCTTCCTGAAAGACCCCTTCAAATTCGAGGAAGAGTTTCTTTTCAAGATCTTCCGGCGTGAGACTGAGGTGTTTCCGGTACCATCCGTATCCGACATAAAAATCTTTTGACATAAAATAGGGAATGCTGAAAGAGTGGGGCAGGCCTATATTCTCCCAGGCAGTGTCGTTGAAGTTGTTGTATCGGGCCGCATGAACATCTCCCTGTGCGTATTTCCATCCGGAGTTGATCAGTATGGTTTCGCGGGGAGATACCTGGCCGTACAGCAGGCAACTGTTGCTCCAGACCAGGAGCAGCAGTGCGGTGCTGAGAATTTTTAGAAGTCTTAGCTGGTTTAAAAATATCATTTTATAAATTCAAATAAGGTTTCTTCAGATCCAGAATATTTTTCTCAGGTCCAAAAAATTTCTTCGGATCCCAAAGAATTCTTCAGATTCCAAAGAATTCTTCAGGTCCAAAATATTTTTTCTCTTGTCCAAAAAAATTTTTCTCTTATCCAAAATTTTTTTCTTCAGGTTAAAACAATCTTTTCACCAATTACAGAATTTCGGGCGATCTGTTCCTTGCTTTTCTTATTCAAGAAACGGTTTCAGATGTTCGGCCACATATTCATATCCTTTTTCCGTGAGATGGATATAGTCGCCGCCATACAGTCCCTCGCGGATTGTCCCCTGATTATCGAGGAACCACTGAGAAGGATTCACGTACGTCACCTTCTTGCCGAACTTCCGGGCGGCAAGCACCTCGTGAATCCGGTCACACTGCCGGCGTACCCCGCTGTCCTTCTCCTTTCCGGAAGGGAACAGTCCCAGCAGAATGATCTTTGAGTCGGGAAACTGCCGGCACGCCTCTTCGGTGACCGCTACGATTCCCTCAGCCGTTTCATCCGCCGAGTCACCTCCCACAACGAGGTTATTGATGCCGATAGCCACCACTACATATTCCGGCCGGCAGCAGTTGTAGTTTCCGTTCCGGATGCGCCACAGCAGATTCTGCGTGCGGTCGCCCGAAATACCGGCCGATTCCCAGCAGCCTTCGCCCAGTACCCGGTCCATCGCTGCCTTTCCCGGTTTCCAGGTGACCAGTTTGCGCTGTCCGCCCCATCCCTGTGTGATGGAATTTCCCAGCAGGAGCAGTTTCAGCTGCCGTCCCTGCAGCGATTCCTCGATGTCGCGTTCCACGGTGTGCCATTCGCTGCCCTCTTTCCATCCGGCCGCTGAGCGGAACTCGTTGCCCGGTACTGCCTGCGTACACGGATTCCCGTAGCGTCCCGTAGCCTGAAGAATAAACTTCACGATCGGTTCCGGATTGTTGAGCGAGTGCGGATGATGGCCGATCCCCGGCTTGTGGATCACTTTGCCGGGCGCTCCCAGCCGTTTCATTTCCGCTTCGAAGACAGCCGTATTCTCGGCCACGGGTACCACGGTGTCCGCATCGCCTACCACGTGCAGGACCGGGATGCCCGCGCGTGCTATCCGTCCGGCGTGATCCAGCGGATTACCCTTCCATTCCGCCGCTTCCTGTTCGCTGCCGAAGCCGTACACCTCCATCATCCGGCGCGTATCTTCTGCCGACCCTTCGGAAGTGCCCTTTCCCATCGGCTCTGGTTTCCCGCAAAAAGAAACCGCACGCTT
>OHAE01002515.1_pt1 | contig 10925 bp, 17 predicted proteins | sample 1577061 | NCBI WGS metagenome assembly OHAE01 (sample SAMEA3541535, study PRJEB24748) | human gut metagenome | biome: human gut; feature: human-associated habitat; material: faeces | place: China | collected 2012
TATAGCACATAGATGCATCGATTTAAAGTAAAGTAATTAATGTCGTTTACTATAGCAATCGTTTCGGCCGCTGTCAATTCTTTATTTATCTTATTTTTTCTGTCAGAACAGACTTGTTTCCCTGTCGATCCAGCTGGCCTGTCTGGCTTCAGTTATCGTATCTCCCATTTCTTCATGGCCTATGAGGAAGGGCGACAGGGGATCATGGGACTTCCTGTTTTCCAAAACTTTTTCTCTGTCATAATTCGCATAACAATAGCGGCAGAAATGGGCACAGGAATTATAGGCTCCTATGTCATGTCCAAGCAGGCATCTGCAACCCGGCCTGACTTCTTTAGCGGATGCAGGCACTATGAGTGGTATGCCTAATGCCTTTTCTATCCTTTTTGGGGAAAGGCAGCCGCCCATATCGGCTCCCAGGAAGCCAAGTCCCGGATCTTCGTGGCAGGCAGCCAGTTCCATTCCATTTCGTCCTGCTATAGATACCATTTCTTTAACGAGAAGGCGCTGCTGTTCATGGGATACGCGATGGACCTCCGGAAAATTCCGGATGGTCTTCGCATAAAGATCAATAAAGCTGAACACACATGTTTCTGTATAGCCTTTGAGGGAAGCAGCAATATAAGAAAATGCATCCAGCTGTTTTTCTGCCGTATAGGTCGAAGATAAAAATATGGGATCATATCTCCAGATAACCTTCCTTTTCCCCAACGAAGCAGACAGACTTCTGAAGGACCTGATGACATCGTTTACCGGCGGTACATTCGGTTCTATTTCCCTTCCATAAGGGGTAATGGTGACATGCCACACCTGCCGGAATGAATGAAGTTTCTTGAGGTATGGCAACATGGGAGCCGGATTTTTCGTGCAGAAGCAAATAGCATCTACGATATCCGGATTCAACCGGTAACGGGTCACCTGGTGAGGATTAAAAGGATTCCTCACCAGTACAAACCCCTCTTCTATACGATTGATAAACCATTTGGCATAAAAAGCGGGAATATCGGTCCGCTGTCCTGTATTGATTATCACGGTCAGGTTCCTTAACAGAAGTTGTACAATATATGTATCAGAATACAGTTCATGGTCACAGGAAAGGGTGGAAAGCTTATGTTCAAACGTACGAAAAAGATGACTGCCTCTATTCTTTTGGGATTGGCAGCCGGATTCTCCGTTTGTCCTTACCCTGCCATGCCGCAGACGGAGGCTGCCGACATCGCCGGGATGATCGGGTCTCTCATATATGGTGCCCAGGTCTATAAACAGATGGATGAATATCTGGATACCGTCAACAATACGGAAGAAGGCAGGCAGAAATATTTTGAGGAGTTGAAGAAAAGCCAGGGGGTCTCCTATGATTCCTATTACAATGGCATGCTGGACGGCATTATGGCTAATCTTTCCGCCGGAATTGCCGCTTCCGCCCCATCTATCAAGCAGAAGCCATTCCTCTATTTCCTGAACCCAAGTACCGAATTCAATGCGGCCTGCGGTCTGGGGCATGTGATGACCGTAAATATCGGGCTTTTTAAAATTTCTGACAATACCGATGAAGTGGCTTTTGTACTGGGCCATGAAATGGGCCATGGTATGAAAAATCACGCTGTCAGCGGCACTAAGAAAAAGCTGCGTACCATCATTGGCGGCAGCGTTGCCGCTAGTGCCATGGGAGGCGGCGCCTTAGCCAATCTCACCATGTCCGCCCTGGTGGGACAGATCAACAATGTGCAGATAGGCAAGAAGCAGGAATGGGAAGCGGATAACCTGGCTTTTGATTACTGCTACCAGGCGGGATACAACCCCGGTGCCGGTGCTGCCCTCTGGCAGCGGGTGGAAGAAAAGCAGGGAGAATTCAAGAACAGCCTGGTCGGTGAAATCTTTTCCCCCAACGATCACCCTACCAATAAAGAACGGCGAGAAAATTATGAAAAGAAACTGGTCAAACTGTCCGGTAATCACATTACTATAAAAAAAGATTCTGACATGGTCCAGGTCAATGGTAAGGATTTTGTCACTCCCGCTGCCGTTTCCGGTATGAGCAGTGCCGAGAGGAAATACTTCATCATGGGTAATCTGGCTGCTGCTTATAACCATGGCCAGAATGTAAAAGAAGCTTATGCCTCTGATGGTACGGTATATTTGGGAAACCAGTCCATCATGACCCCTACTGGATCAGATCCATCAGCAGAAGCTCTGGCCAGGAGGCTGAATGAAATCAAATAAAGAATGACTTCATGGAAGCACTGATGAAAGCTGACTCTGCAAATGAATCAGTGTTTCCATGGATACAACAGGGCTGTGGAAATTTCCCGCAGCCCTTTCTTTTTCTCCGCTTCCCGCTATTCGCCAAAGAGCAGAAAATTCCTGCACTCAAAGGCAAGTCAGGGCTCCGATGCCTCTATGATTTTCCGGGCTTCCTGAATCCACTTGTTTCGCAGCCGTTCCGGTGATAAAACTTTGACCCGGCTTCCCTGGCTCAGAAGCCACATCAGTATACCATCCCCCTGTATGCGATCGGTGATCAGGAAGCTGCCGTCCTCCAACTGTTTCTGATGGGCTGTTGGCAGACGGTCAAGAACCGCTTCCACACTGGGGCCGGTGTAAAGGAACTGAATCCGTTCCGGTTCACCACCGTACATGTACTGCACGCTATTCTTATAGGCTCCTACCCGGAGACGGCTGCTGTAGCTTACATCAAAACCGACTCCTGTGTCTTTAAGGTGAAACATGCGGTCCACCCGATATACTCTGGTCTCTTTTTCCCCGGACTGCCATTCCTTCTCCGGTACCCCGAGCATATAAAAGTAATATTCCGAAAAGAGCACGCCCTCCGGACATACCTTATGGGGTACGCTTTCATGGGATCCCTGTTTTTTATAGCCAAAAGAAAGGACATGATGGGTATGTACAGCCCTGGCAATGGTCCACAGGGCATGAATGTCCGGTTTCCTGTGTTTTGGGTTCAGATAGTCAAAAAGTTCACTTTTGATATACTCTTCGACTTCCTTTTTCCCCTTTCCAAGGACGGCAGACTGGCGAAGTCTCCCCAGCAGGGATTCCAGCTCTTTTTTGTGAAAAGCACGGCTGGCCAGGAGGATTTTCCCAATAGCGAAGAGTTCGCCTGGGGATATCATTTCATTTTCCAGGTCCCGGATCCGATAACTGCCATCAGTCCGGTCATAGTAAAGCTCCCGGCGGATACCATCCCTTTCTTCTTTCTTTTCCAGGTATTTCCTGATTTCCACTATATAGCGACTCGCTGTCCTGATATTAACGCCAAACATTTCTGTCATTTCCGTTCTATTGACAGAGCCGCCGCGGCCCAATATATCCCACAGAAAAAGGACTCTCTCCGCCTTTTTGTCATCCCTGTCTTTCTTTTCCTTTGCCATAGAGTTCCTGCCCTTCCATGAAAAAAGTATGAAATTCATTCATACCTGCGACCTGAAAGCCTGACTGCTGCCAGGCCCTCCCATTTATCTTTCATTATAGCAGAAATCCAGAAAGGGGCCGAAAAATCTATGATCCGGATATGCACCTGAATCCGCCACATGTATTCTCATTGAATTCTCTTAAATTGGAATATCGCATTGCGGGGGAGCTGATATTCTTACTGGGAATCGATGACTCACTATTTTTACGATAAATAACCGGTATCCGGAAACAGCCTCTAATTACACAGACTGATACACAATCTATGGTTTCCCCGCTTTTTTCGGATACCGGCCTATCATGAAAATAGTGAAATCCCAATTTTGAAAGAAACTGATTCCTTACAGGAACGGAGCTGCTCCGAAAGGTGGTACAGCATCCCTGTTTGCCCGATAAAGATTTCCTTTGCCATCGATTTCATCGTCCCCACTGCTTCCAAGGGGACAGGCAATGAATCCGGCATTCACTTCGGTAAAATACTTTTTCTGTCCATCCTGCCCTTCATAGGAACGGGTACTGTAGCGCCCCATCACAAAGACCCGGCTTCCTTTTTTCAAGTAGTTTCCTACGCTTTCTGCCATCCGTTCCCAGGCCACAATATTGACGAAGTCCACCAATGTTTTTTCTTCTCCCGCCGGAGTCCTGTACGTTCGATTAACGGCAACACTAAAGCGGGCCATGGCTTTTCCGGTACTGGTAGCACGAATGACAGGGTCCCGTGTGAGATTTCCAAGAATTTCTACCTGGTTCATCCTGCGCGCCCCCTTTCACATAGCCTGCCATGCACGTTCCCCATCAGGGGTTTTCGGCATAGCTGCCCGGGCATACAGGTCACAGCGATTAATAAAGTCTGGTTCCATGGATGCATTGTCCGGTACCCACAGTTTGAATTTTTTCTCTCCCATCATACGGGAAACAAGGCGCCAAAGATCCTGGTTCTTTACCGGGTTCCCGGCTTTTGTTTTCCATCCATTCTTATTCCACCGGCTCCACCAGCAGTAACGGACCCCACTGCTTACAAATTCCTCATCTGTCACAACCTTGACAGACTGCACTCCTTCAGCACAGGTAAGAATCTTCAGTGCTTCAATGAGTCCCATAAGGTACATACGGTTTACCGTGGTTCCCATCTGACCGCCGGAAATGGCGAGGACCGTCTTCTTCCCTTCATTCAGGATGACCGCCGCATAGGCTCCTGTTTTTTCTTCATTTCCCTCACATCATCCATGGATGCAGATAGTGGGAACACGGGGCATGCGATCCGCATAAGCTGCATCGAGCACTCTCACCGAAGCTTTCGGCATGGGGCGGCTGTTCTTACGCCGCTTCCCGTTCTCTTTTACCACTTTTTTCCTGCTGCAAAGGTATTCCGATTTCTGATTTCATTGTTTTCCATGATTGTTTCTCCTTTCGGGGGATAGTCCCCTTCCTGTCACATTCCAGGCTCTCCGAAAACTGCTGTTTTTCCAATCAATTCGAGGTTTACAGTCTGTCCCGGAAAACTTTCGTATCTCCATTTTCCTCAAGCAGCGGTAGTTTCCGGAAACCACCGCTTCCATCTCCTTGTCCGGGAGAACCTCCTTTCTATTTTCTCCCCTCACTATAAATATCGGCTTCAGAATTTTTTTATGTGGATGTTTTTAAAAGAAAAATTCTTTTATTTCTTCACCGTGAAAAAGGACAGTAGAAATAGACATAATTTCCATGTATCCAAGGCGTCGATGATCTATCCAGAACAGAATAGATATGACATATACTTCCGCAATACAAAAAAAGCTATGAAAAATGATTTCTCACTTTTCACAGCTTTTGACCTAATCATTAGTTTTTTACAGGGATTCCAGCTCTTTCATGATCCCCGCGGCCCATTGGGAATTAATCACCACATCTTCCTGGGAAAGTTCACGGATTTTTGGCCCCAGTACCTTATCTATCCTCCCATATAAAGATTCTTCAAAAGCATAAGCTGCTTTCACCGTTTCATTCTTGCTGAACCGAAAATAGCAGCTGCCATCCCCTCCCCGGTCAAAGAGAACCGTATCCACTTCTGCAGCCGGATATTTCTGCTTCAGAGAAATAAAAGCAAGGCCCTTCATAATTTCAATAATCCGATTATCCAACCCACAATCCAGTATCAGCAGCTTTTCCAGCAGGTCATTCCTGGATGTCACCACACGTCGTTTCCAGGTCCGGATAGATTCAAAGTCCCTGCCACCATTTCTTCTGGTCATACGGTAATAAGCAGCTTCATAAAACTCCCGGGAATTAGCATAATAAATGAGAGTATGCGTTCCTTCCTCCCTGTAGAGGAAGGAATAATCAAAGTGGGTATGCCACCCGCAATAGGGGCAGGAAACATAAAAGGCCTCTCCATTTCGCACTTTTTCTTTCATGTCCGGCCTTTTCCCCGTATCAATGACATCATACCGGATAAAGGGAAATGGTTTCCCACACTGGGGACAGGTGTACCGCTCTTCCATTACAGATCTCCCTTTTTAACGAAATGACAGTACTTCCTTCAAAGGCTTCCGCTCATTGGCCGCCGGAATCACTGCCGGATGGCCGATAGCAATAATGGCAGAAACGTCATAATCAGCGGGAAGATCCAAAATTTCCTTGATTTTTTCTTCATCGTACCGCCCCATAATCAGCGTCCCGAGCTCCAGTGCATTGGCAGCCAGGCAAAAATGGGCTGCCGCCACGCCAGCATCAAAAGACTGCCAGTGGGTTCCCTTGGATGTGGAAGCCCGACCATCAGGCTCATAGCCTGAAAGACCTTTGATGGCACACAAAATAACTAATGCTGGCGCTGCATGAATATTTTCTGTATTCCATGGAAATTTCTTTGTGCAGTCATCGGCAATCCGGTTCTTCAGCTCCCTGTTCAGCACTGCCACATATCGAATGGGCTGGGTATTTTCCCAGCATGATGCCATCTGGGAAATCTCTACCACATTTTCCACATCCTGCCGGGAAATCGATTCATCTGTATATTCCCTGATACTTCTTCTTGAAATCAGACACTGTATTGCATCCATTTTTTCCTCCTGAAGGACTGGTGCCCCCTTGCACCGGAATCAGATTCACCTCATTTTACCACGCTTTCTTATAAATCTCTCTCCTGCCAAAAATCAATTTTTATCGGGAAAGAAATCCTTCCCTTCCAGCTGGTATACGTCTTCTCTTCCTCTGTCTTCCGGTGAATACCGTATCTTCACAAAAATATCCGGTTTTCCTCCGTCATGGAGCCACAAGCCGATAGAAGCCAGGGTCTCATCCGACCGTGCTCCACTCCCTGTTCTCCATATACTGTCATCCGATCCATCATGCCGGTCCCGGGAAAAGACCATAAGATCATCAAGCACATAGGGCTTATGGTCTCTCCCAAGAAGTTCTGCTATCCTGGAGAGGCGGGTCATGCTTAAATGGCCGGCATGCCTGTTCAGTGAAGAAAAATCAGGCCAAAGATAATGGTTCGTATGAGCCAGGTACCATTTCTCACTTTTTCCACCTGATATTCTCCATGATCCTCTATTTCCACAGAGGCCATTTCCCCGGCATCGGCTATAACCAGAAATTTCGGTCCCCTGAAATACCGATTCATGGCCAGCGCTTCCTCAACAGTAGCACAGCTTCCAAGTATTTCCCGGATACTGCTTTTGTTGGGATGATCCATGGCCATCCGTTTCCTTTTGGGAACAGAACTGGCAACTGCAGAAAAAATAGCCGGCCCCACTTCATTAACGCCGCACTTCAGGGCCATCTTCTTTTCATTTCCTCCATAGAGGCCATAGAAGCGGTAACGGGGCTCCATTTCATATCGCATTTTCTGGTACTAGGGCCGCCAATCCCTGTTTTTGACAAGGATTGTTCCTCCTCCTTCCACTTCACTGCCATTGGCACCAAACAGGGTACAAGCCTCGGCCGATGAAAGGGGAAGGAAAGCCGCCATCACTACGGCCACTATCTTTTTGGACTTCCATAAAACCTCCTGCAGGATTTGACCGGAAAATTACATGACCGGATTGTCTTATCTGTATAATTATAAAAGTGAAAAATAAAAGGAGCGCTACTATGATACAAGACATTTCCCCCGCCATTTTGATAACCATTATGATTCCATAAAAAAGCCTGACAAAAACAGCAAGATCCTTTATTTCAGCGATGAGAACCCGCTTCTTTATCCGGGGATAGATCTCTTCCCCCGGCAGGAGGAGATTCCCGCCGGAGAAGTCACCTATCTGTTTACTATGGATAATACTGCCTACTTCCTGGCCAATGAAAATCTTTCCCATATACCTGCAGGAGCCCTATATTTCCCGGTAAAGAAACTTCGTTTTCATTCCCGCCTTGTTAAAAAGGATATTTTTACAGCTTGGACTGCAGATTGTCCGCCGGATGAGGAATAACCAGTTTTGCGGCTCCTGTAGGGGAAAGATAATTCCCTCTTCCTGGGGGCGCGCCCTATTCTGTCCCCATTGCGGACGAACCATATATCTGCGCCTGAATCCTGCTATTATTCCTGCAGTAACCTGGAACGATAAGCTGCTCCTGACCTGCTACGCAGACCACCATATTTCCTACTATGCACTCATCGTCGGATTTACAGAAATCGGCGAAACACTGGAAGGTACCGTCCGAAGAGAAGTGAAAGAGGAGACAGGACTTTCCGCAAAAGACATCCGCTATTATAAATTCTAGCCCTGGACCAGCGCCAGTAACATCCTTGCCGGATTCTTCTGTGAAGTGGATGAAAGTCCATGTATTAACAGAGGCCCGGTCGAACTATCAGAAGCATTCTGGGTCGAGAGAATGGAGATCATCCTCCCTCCGATGATTACTCACTAAGCAACGAAATGATGTGGATATTTAAAGAGGGTCCTATATAAGGAAACGCTGATTAAATGGGCTTTTTATAAGTGCTAATTATTCACAGCCATTTTCCAGCAGCTTTAGATAGAGTTTTTATGAATAACTTGAAGAAAATAAATAAAGTCACTACAAATTATTAGTAAGCTTCTAATAACAAACAGCATGTTAAATCGGTTGAAATTCTTGGCAATCCCTCGATATACTACCTTAGCATAACCAAAATATCTCTTAACTATCAAAAAAGGATGCTCTACTTTGCAACGGGTTGCGGACTTACGGTGTTCAATTTCTTTATCCCAGTTGATACCAGCAGAAAAGCCTATTTAATCAGCGTTTCCTTAGATATGTTTCGGCTCCAATTTTTACTAACATCTATCACATATACATAATTCATGATATAATTTGATTGTATCAGTATATCTTCATTACGTCCAAGTTAATATTCATTGATGTAAAAAGCAAATTACCCATTCCACTTTTTTAATACTCACATTTTCATTTTGATTTTTAGCTCTATTTTAATTTATGAAACTAGGTGATGACAAAGATGATTATATTTATAAGCGATTCTTTATTTTTGTTATATGTCGCTGCTTCTCTTATGATAATCATTACCATCTATAAATGTATCAAGGCTAAGAAACTAGAAACAAGAAATATAGTGGTTATACTAATAGGAATCGTATATTTATTGTTCTATTCGTATGAATCCCTACCGTCAGAAAGGGTCCAATATAATCACATGTCAATATCAGAAGTAGAGGGGTTATCAGAAAAAGAAATTGTAGAAAAAATACTAGTCCAAGAATTTAACTATTATAAATCCAAGGGATTATTCACCAAAAATCAAATTTTTGATTATAAAATTAATCGAATTAATGGCCCAATAAATGATGCCAGTAAGATAGACAACCACTATTATGATGTATCATATTCAGTAAAGACCATAGCCCCAGCTTGGATTGCAGGTAATGGGGAAAGTGAAGGCCTATGGGTAAATAACAAATCAGAATTCTATAATTTAATCAAAGATAATGACCAATATATTCTAAACCACATTGGTGGATTATAGCTATAATATGCACTAACTATTGGAAATCGAAATTAAATTAAGGAAACGCTGGTTAAATAGGCTTTTCTGCTGGTATCAACTATTCACAACCATTTTGGGTAGGATTTATAATAAACAATAAAAATAATTTTAATTAAAGCTGCACATGGTTCGAAGCTGATTATTCGGCTTTTTCCAGGCCTCGAACGCTTTTATAATGGACCCGTAGATTCGGACCAGTACTTGAAAAAATAAGCGCGCAAATGTGGCATAATGTAAACCAAAAGGAGGTCATCTATCATGTCACGTAACAAGTACAGCGCCGCATTCAAAAGTAAGGTTATTCTCGAGATCCTGAGAGGAGAGAGAGAATTCAATGCTATCTGTGCTGAATACAATCTCAGCCCCGGAATGGTCCGCAAATGGAGGCAGGAGTTCATTGAAAATGCTCCTCGAGTATTTGAAGCAAATCCTGGGTCTAAAAAGGATCAGAGAAAGGAGGGAGCCCTGAGGGAAAGCAACGATCGAATGGCCAAAAAGATCGGGCAGCTCACGATGGAACGTGATTTCCTTCAGGATTGCTTTCGCAAAGCTGGATACTCCGTTCCAAAAGCTCCGGGATATGATTCAGATGAACAGTAAGCCCCCGGATCCGGAGCATCAGGCATGGCTTGAGATGGTAATGCGACAAATAGATCGCATTCACCTTGAATATCCTTACATAGGGACCCGTAAGATGGTTATACTGCTGTGCCAGATGGGAATTACCATTACGAGAAAGACGGTGAGGCGGCTGGCAGCGATCATGGGGATTTGTGCAGTGTATCCCAAAGCAAATCTTTCTAAACGAAATTTCAAAGAGTCTATTGTGCCCTACCGCCTGAGGAACTATAAGGCATTTCTCCCAAACCAGGTCTGGTCTATAGACATCACCTATATTCCGATGCCTCATGGGCACATGTATCTCACGGCCATCATTGACTGGTATAGTCGGAAGATTCTTGAATACTACCTGTCAGATACGCTGGATAAAGAGACCGTGATTGCAGCAGTAAAAGAAGCTGTTGCCAGGTACGGAATTCCAGCTATCATTAACTCTGATCAAGGGAGTCAGTTTACAAGTAATGAGTATAAGAAACTATTAAAACAGCTGGGGATCACGCAGAGCATGGATGGTCGGCGGAGATGGGCCGACAATATCATGGTTGAGCGATGGTTCCGCAACCTGAAAAATGAATGCATCTATCTCAATGAATACCAAAGTCCCCGGGAACTGTTTCAGCTGATTGGAAAGTACGTCAAGGACTACAACACTATCCGTCCACATGAGGCTTTAGAATACCAAACCCCTGATAAGATGTATTACAGCTGCTTCCAGGCGGCTTAAGGCCTAGTGAGGGGCCTTAAGCCGCAGGTCCACCAGAGCAGAAATCGCCCCATTGAAGAATATTGTTAACCAATTCTGAAAGCGCGCAATAAATTTTTAAAAGTGGTCTTGACAACGGGCCCATTATACTTTTTCAACTGTTTCCATAAGTTCCATTAAGGTTGCAAAGAAACGATTGTGTGT
>OHAE01002516.1_pt1 | contig 10922 bp, 8 predicted proteins | sample 1577061 | NCBI WGS metagenome assembly OHAE01 (sample SAMEA3541535, study PRJEB24748) | human gut metagenome | biome: human gut; feature: human-associated habitat; material: faeces | place: China | collected 2012
CAGACCAGCTGAACTGTCTGAAAGAACTGGACGGACAGGCTGATTTTATGGAATTTCAGGTAAATACCGTATTCGAAGAAAATGGTCTGGAGAAAGAGGTAGAGAGAACGGTGAAGGCAGCAGAGGAGAAAATCCTGTCTGGAAGAACCGTTGTAATTTATACAAGCAGACAGCTTCTTGCGCCGGAGAATATGACTCCGGAGGAGAAACTGCAGATTTCTGTAAAGATTTCCAACGCAGTGACCAGTATTATCGGAAAACTTTCTGTGAAGCCGAAATTTATCATTGCAAAAGGCGGAATCACTTCATCTGACGTAGGAACGAAAGCACTTCGGGTAAAGAAAGCCCGTGTTATGGGACAGGTGAAGAAGGGAATCCCGGTATGGATGACCGGCGAAGAAAGCAAATTCCCTGGAATGCCATACATTATTTTCCCGGGAAATGTGGGTGAAGTAAGTACGTTGAAGGAAATTGTAGAGGAATTGATCTGAAAAATAGCATGATTGCAGGTCTTCGTTTACGCGAGTGGCAAATTTCAATTACGTAAGAGTTTTAATGACATAACAAGTAAATTTTTAGTCTGTTTTGAACAGCTTACGGAGACTCTGTATGTTAGGAAGATGTCTATTAGAAAGAGGTTCGCTTAAATAGGAGGTTTACATAATGAGAAAAGTAATTATATCCCTGGCACCTGTACAGGCAGGAACCAGTGTGGATGCAGTAAAGCTTGCAGAGGATGTAGAGAAAAGCGTAAAACTTGGTGCTGCTATGTGTCACCTTCACTGCCGTAAACCAGACGGAAGCCTTACACCTGACATTTCTTATATGTCTGAGTGTTTTGATGAGATTCTGAAACGGACAGATGTGGTAGTTCAGGCGTCTACAGGCGGTGTTTCGGATATGAATATCCAGGACCGCTGCAATCCGCTTGATTATCCCAAGGTAGAGAGCGCATCTCTCAATGGCGGAAGTACAAACCTTGGCGAAGCAGTCTATGTTAATTCTTTTGATGATATCCGCTACTGCGCAGACGCTGTTTATAAGAGAGGAATCCTTCCGGAAACAGAAGTTTTTGATATTGGAATGTTACATAACATGGCAGTGGTAAAATCTGAGCAGCCATTTGCGGATCCAATGCTGTTTAACCTGGTATTTGGTCACAAAGGCGGCATGCAGCCTACTCCGGAAATGCTGGCAGCTTTCCGTTCCTTTGTTCCATCTGATGCACTTTGGGGCGTTACCCACTTTGGACGTGATAACTGGACATTCCTGGCAGCTGCAATTGCTATGGGAGCAACGGTAGTACGAGTTGGTTTTGAAGACAGCCACTATCTGGCAGAAGGTGTAGATGCCGAGTACAACTGGCAGGTGGTTGAGAAACTGGTAAATCTGATCCGCGCCATGGGTCTGGAGCCAGCGACTCCGGATGAGGCAAGACAGATGTTGAATCTGAGAAAACGCTAAAATACGATTTAAAAATATAAAGTGTTGGATCGTAATTATTCAGTAGATGTTATTCTGCGAAGTGTGTAACCATGAAGGTACTGAACAGTTACGATATACCAAAGAAATATATGTCAGAAAGGATGGGTTAAAACAAATGTTGGCAATCAAGAAAATATATATGGATTATGAAACAGCCCCGGTTGGTGTTTCCCATATGCCCCAGTTTGCCTGGGAACTTGTAAGCGATAAGAAAAATGTAAAACAGAAATCCTACGAACTTCAGATTGCAAAAGACGCTGATTTTACAGATCTGATCTATAACAGCGGAAAAACAGAGTCTGAGGAATCTGCACATGTTTATGCAGAAGGTGCTTCTCTGGAGAGCGGCAAGCGCTATTTTGTCCGTGCAAAAGCCAGTGATGGTCAGGAAGAAACGGACTGGAGCGAAACCGCATCCTTTGTAACTGCCCTTGCAGGAAAAAATGGTGAGTGGGAAGAAGGCGCACCAGCATGGAAAGCTCCTTTTGTATCCGCCGAAACTGACGATTCCTATAAGAACGTTTCCAAAGGAACCTATGTAAGAGGAACCTTTGAAATCAAAAAAGATATAAAAGAAGCTTATGCCTTTACTACAGCCCTTGGCCTGTATCAGTTTTATCTGAATGGCAAAAAAGTTGGTGAGGACGAGATGACACCGGGCTGGACATCCTATAGAAGACATCTCCTCTATCAGACCTATGATGTAACGGAATATCTGCAGAAGGGCATTAACGGTGCCGGAGCAATGCTGGCTCCAGGCTGGTATAAAGGAGTTATGGGACTGACAAAGGCCCGCAACAACTATGGTGATCAGACGGCTTTTACTATGGAACTTCTGATTCGCTACACCGATGGAACAACAGAATCTGTTTATACGGATCCATCATGGAAAGGCTGCGATTCACCGGTGGTATTTGCAGAAATCTATGATGGTGAGACTTATGATGCAGCCCTTGAGATTCCGGACTGGTCAAAGGCAGAAACCACAAAAGGCGACTGGAAGCCGGTTCAGCTTGTATTCTTTGATACACAGGTTATGCGCGCGCAGTACGCTGCAAAGGTTCGTGTAATGGATCGTATTCCTGCAAAACGTATTTTCAAAACACCGGCAGGAGATACGGTTATTGATTTTGCCCAGAATATGGCAGGACGAATTGAAGTAACTGCAGCAGGAAAACCGGGCGATGTGATCGAGCTTCACTGCTTCGAGGTTCTGGATAAAGATGGAAATGTATATCTGGACAATCTTCGTGCAGCCAAGGCAACGATGAAATATACTTTTGCAAGAGAAGAGACAGTTACCTGGCATCCGACTTTTACTTACATGGGATTTCAGTATGCGTTGATTGTTTCCTATCCAGGTGAGCCGAAAGCTGAGAATTTCACAGCCTGCACCCTTCACTCCAACATGGCTTCAAACGGAAGTCTGGAGTGTTCGAATCCGCTGCTGAACCAGCTGCATCACAATTTCCTGTGGGGACTGAAGAGTAATTTCCTTGATGTACCTACAGACTGCCCGCAGCGTGATGAGCGCCTGGGCTGGACTGGTGATGCGCAGATTTTCTGCCGTACAGCCACTTATCTGATGAATACTTATACGTTCTATAAGAAATGGCTCCATGATCTGGAGGTTGATCAGACACCAGAGGGCGGTGTACCACATGTTGTTCCGAATATTGAGGAAGGCCGTACAGATGGAAACTGGCTTCTCCGCCAGGGACCTCACTCTGCAGCAGCCTGGGCTGATGCGGCCATCATCAATCCATGGACCATGTATCTGATGTATGGGGATAAAGATATTCTGAAAAAACAGTACAACAGCATGAAGGGATGGATTGACTTCATGCGTGCCCATGCTGTTGATTATATCTGGAACTATAAGCTGCAGTTTGGCGATTGGGTAGCTCTTGATGCAGAAGAAGGCAGCTACTTTGGAGCCACACCAAATGATCTGACCTGTACTGCCTATTATGCATACTCTACCGGACTTTTTGTCCAGATGGCGAAAGCCCTTGGAAAAGAGGATGTGGCAGCAGAGTATGAGGAGCTTTATCATAAGATCGTAAAGAAATTCCAGGAGACCTTCTTCGACGCAGAAGGAAATATGACAGCACAGACACAGACCGCACATATTGTGGCACTGTATTTCCAGCTGACTCCTGAGAAATATATCACAAAAACGGTAGAAGGTCTGAAACGCCTTCTGGACAAAGAAAACGGTCATCTGGTTACCGGATTTGTGGGAACTCCGTATTTCTGCCATGCACTAAGTCAGAACCACGCTCTGAAGGAAGCCTATGACCTGCTTCTGAAGGAAGACTTCCCATCCTGGCTGTATCAGGTGAAAAAAGGTGCCACTACGATCTGGGAGCACTGGGATGGCATGAAGGATGACGGAAGCATGTGGAGTGCAGATATGAACTCCTTTAACCATTATGCTTATGGGGCTATTGGTGAGTGGATGTACCGTGCAATGGCCGGAATTGAAGCGGATTCGGAACATCCGGGCTTTAAACATGCGATACTCTATCCGCGCATTGGTGGAAATCTGAAGTACACTGCAGGAAAATATCATAGCATTTATGGTGATGTTGGTGTAAAATGGGAAGTCCAGGGAAAACAGATTACTTTAACTGTTCAGATTCCGGTAAATACAACAGCAGAGATCCGTCTGGATAAGGCGAAAGCTGTTCTGGAAAGCGATGGACTGACATTTACCAGGGAAGCAGACTATATGGTTGCCGAAGCGAGAAGCGGTACATACCATATCGCATTTGAACAGTAATCATAACGCAAAATGCGAAAGGGTGATGAGAATATGGAAAAGAAAAAGGAACCTTCAGGAATACAGAAAGCGTGGAGACAGCTGAGTATTCAGAATCAGATTTTTTTATCCATGTTTCTTATCACCCTTTTGGGTGTGGGCGTTTTGATGAATATTGTATACAAAACCTCTATTGATGCGATTGAACAGAATTACAGGGCATCTTATCAGTCTACACTGAAGAATTCCAGCCGCGTTATGGATATGAATCTGAAGAACATTGTAGACGTAGGGCGAAGCTTTCTGAATGATGAAGCTCTTCAGCAGATTTTGGAAAAAGGCAATGAATACGGAGGCAGCAAGTTTACGTCCACAGACCGTGTGAAGCTTCGTGTGATTGCAAATGAAATGGCAAGTCAGCAGGTGTGGGTGAATTATATAGTATTTACGGATCTTTATGGTCATGTGTATCAGCTGAACAATGTGAACCAGGGTACTTATGATTTCTATAATTATTATAGTGATAAGGATATTCTGGAAGAAAGCTGGGTGAAACAGGCAAAGGCTGCGCAGGGAAAGGAAATTTTTTTCCGTGACAGTATTTTAAAAGCAGGAACAAAGAAAGGATTTTCTTATGCGAAATATATGATCAATCCCTCTGATGGACAGGGAATGGGCTATATGGTGGTGGGACTGAGCCAGAAGCTGTTGGGAAAATCCTTTGTTATGGGCAATGAAAGCTTTGATTCCAGTAACTTTATGGTTGTAGATGAGGATGATCAGCTGGTTTATTTTGTGGGAAATGAGGAAAGGGAGAATGCAATTATGCAATCCTATTCTAATCCGGGAGAGAACCATCTGTATCTGTTTTCTTCTGTCACCAATTCTACTACAGGCTGGCATATTGTAAACGTAGTGGAGAAAAATGAGATCAGTGAAGAGAGCAAAAATATCCGTCTGACCTCGTTTCTGGTAGCCGGCTGTGTTCTTGTAGTGGGCTTTCTCATGGCACGAATCATTTCCAGAACCATCAGCCATCCTCTGAAGCAGCTGGAAAATACCATTGCACAGGTTGGGGAAGGAGAGCGTCACATTACAGAAGAGTTTGACTACAGTGAAGTTGGCCGGATCGGACGGAAATTCAAGGAAATGGTCAATACGAACCTGGAGCTTTCCGAGCATCTTATGGCGGTGAAGCTGAATGAACGGGAAGCAGAGCTGCTTTTGCTTCAGTCCCAGATCAATCCCCATTTTCTTTATAATACACTGGATTCCCTGTACTTTGTTGCAATCATGCATGGGGATGACCAGATGGCAGAAATGGTAGAAGCACTTTCTGATAACTTTAAGCTGGCGCTGAATAATGGAAGCAAATATATTAAAGTTGCGGATTCTGTGAAATGGATGCAGGGCTATATGAAGCTTCAGAATATGCGCTACAATAATCGTTTTGAACTGTTCGTGGATATCAGAAGGGAAATTCTTCAGCGTGAAACGATTACCTTTATTTTTCAGCCATTTATTGAAAATGCCATGTATCACGGTCTGGAGCCGAAGATTGGAAAAGGAAAGATTTCCCTTCGCGGCTGGCAGGAGCAGAATAATATGATTTTCACTATTGAAGATGATGGTGTGGGAATTGACGATATGTCCAGACTGGAGAACGGTTATGGAGTGCGCAATGTAATAGAGCGTATAAAGTTGAATTACGGGGAAAAATACGGCGTAACATTTGAAAGCAGTCCAGGCAATGGAACGAAGGTAACGATTGTGGTTCCGGTAAGATAAGGGATAGGGAAATGCAGATACAAGGAGGATTTTCATGTATCGCTTAGTGGTAATTGATGATGAATATATAGTTGTGCAGGGAATTAAGGCTTTAATTTCCCGCCTGAAGCTGGATTATGAGGTAGTAGGGGCTGCTTATGACGGAATCCAGGGACTGGAAGTGATCCGAAGTGAGAAACCGGATGTAGTAATTACGGATATCCGAATTCCGGGGCTGGATGGTCTGTCTGTGATCGAGGCGGCGAAGGAAGAATGTCCGGATACATATTTTATTGTGATCAGTGGCTATTCTGAATTTGTGTATGCGCAGAGGGCGCTTACTCTTGGCGTAAAAGATTATATTGATAAGCCGGTTACAGCAGATAAACTGAAAAATGCCCTTACCAGAATTGAAGATGAATGGGCGAAGACTCGTCATGAGGATAATCGTAAGGCACAGGCTAATCGCGAGAAATTTCAGGAATTGGAAAGAACTTTTGAGAGCAGTGTAAAATGTATTACAGACTGTGATGCTGCAGCATTTCGGGAAGAATGCCGGCAAGCAATCAGATGCCTGCAGGAACTTTACCCGGAACTGCAGGATTTTCGCAGGGAATTTTACAAGCATCTCTGTGTGCTCAGCGATGTACTGATCGAAAGTCAGAAGCAGGTGGAACGAGGGTCCCTTGTCTCTTTTCAGGAGATGGCAAAATGTCAGAGCATAGAAGCAGTACAGGCCTATGGGGAAAGTGTTCTGTCTGATATCAGCAAGCATCTGACCGCAGACCAGACCGGAAGCAAACACAGAGTTATCCTGGAGCTTCTTACTTATCTGGATGAGCATTATGATCAGGATATCGGACTTAGTGAGCTTGCAGACAGAGCCGGAATGAGCACGGCTTACTTAAGTGTTCTTTTTAAAACAGAGGTTGGCACATCTTATGTGAAATATCTGACGGACCTTCGCATAAAAAAGGCGAAGAAGCTGTTGCAGGATGGATATAAGGTTAATGAAGTCAGTGAAATGGTGGGATATAATAATTACAGATATTTCTGTGATATTTTTAAAAAACACGAGGGCATGACTCCCAATGAGTATAAGGGAAACGTGTGGAAAGCAGAATGATAAAAACAGGATTTGCAAAAATGCACATATTCAAATTGCTGAATATGTGCATTTTATATATTTAGCACAATTGAACGCCTGGACAAGTGGAACTTTTTATAAAAAACAGTCTAAAAAAACTGTACATTACCAAAAAAATTAGGCACTGGTAAAAAAACAGAACAATGGTATTATATAACCATAAGATATTTCCCGGGGATACAAAGAAACAAATTAAACATGACCGAAAAGTAAATGGCTATCAAGAGTAAATTATAACAAAGATCAATAATTTTGAAAATTCTGGAGGAATTTATAATGAAAAAGAGAGCATTAGCTATTTTAATGGCAGCATTAACAGCAAGCACAATGTTTGCAGTTCCTACATTTGCAGCAGATTATTCAGGAGAGGATCCGCAGCTTGAGAAAAACATCAAAATCCTTACCATCTGGGCAGAAGATAATGACAATGGTATGCTGTTAAACAAAATCTGCGAAGATTACCAGAAAAATGTAAACCCGAATTTCACATGGGAATATGAGATGGTTGCTTCTGACAACCTTCAGCAGAAAATTGCTACACTTGCAGCATCCAATGATCTTCCGGATCTGTTCGCTTACGAAGCAGGTGCTCCGCTCAGCGTTCTCATCGATTCCGGAAAGGTTAAAAATATTACAGAAGCTGTTGACGAGATCGGAACAGCAGATTATTTAAACAGCGGTGCTGTTGAGCTTCTGAAAGGATTATCCGGAACAGATGATCTTTATGATCTTCCTCTTGGACTGAACGTAGAAGGCTTCTGGTACAACAAAGCCCTGTTCGAGCAGGCAGGATGCGAAGTTCCTACTACATGGGATGAGTTTGAAGAGGTTCTTCAGAAACTTTCCGATGCAGGTATCCAGCCTCTTACAACCGGCGGATCTGACAAATGGGGTGCAACCCGTCTGATCAATGCATACGCAGTAAGAACCGCAGGAAACGACATTATGACAAAAGCAGCTGACGGCGAAGTTCCTTATACAGATGAGAAACTTGTTGCAGCAGCTGATAAGATTGCAGAGTGGGCAGAGAAAGGATACTTCGGAGAAGGTATCACAACAGTTGATATGAACACAGCTGGTTCCATGCTGATGAGTGGAAAAGCAGCCATCTTCTACAATGGTTCCTGGTTTACACAGAACCTGACTGATGATTCCCAGAACCCGGCAGGCGAGGACGGAATCGGATTCTTCAACATTCCGGTTGCAGATGAGTCCATCAGCTCCGCTACTTCTTACTCTATGAACTGTGGTAACATTCTTGCACTTGACAATGACAAATATGATGAGGCTACTGGCTGGTTCCTGAAATACTTCATGGAGAACATCGGAAACGTAGCTATGGAAGATCAGGGAACTGTTAAAGGTTACACATATGATGTTGCAGCAGATGATATGGATAACTACACCAAGCTTGTTCTTGACGAGATTGACAAATCCACAGAAGGATTTGCATGGTGGGAAGCAAAAATGCCTAGCGAAATCTCCAAGACAGCTCAGGAAAATGTACAGCCTCTGTTAAACGGCGAAATGACTGGCGAAGAATATATGCAGTCCATCCAGGATGTATATGACATGCAGTAAGTAACAGCTTTGGCAATATAAGCTTTGAACTTCAAATGGGAGTGTTTGCCAGCAGACACTCCCGTTTTTGTTGAAAAAATTCGAAATTTTAATGGTTTTTGACACAGAAAGGAAGGAATTTTATGAACAAGGTATTAGGTAATAAGAAAGCGATATCCCTTTTCGTAGTTCCGGCACTGATTATTTACACCATTATTGTAATGGTACCGGTTATCTGGTCGTTGTATTATTCATTCTTCAGCGGCAGCCCGGGACTTCAGTGGGAATTTGCCGGATTTGACAATTATGCAAGACTTTTCAGAGACAAGAACTTCTTAAATGCATTGACAGTAAACTGTAAATATGTATTGGTAGTAACCGTTGGCCAGGTTGGAATGGGACTTTTACTTTCCCTGATGTTTAAATTCTGGCTGAGAAGATGCAAAACCATCGTAAGAACTCTGGTTTTCTTCCCGGTAGTACTTCCTACTGTTGCAGTAGGTCAGCTGTTTGCAAAGATCTATGAGATTCAGCCAAATTATGGTCTGTTAAACTCATTGCTTGACTCTCTTGGTTTTACGAACCTTGTTCAGCCATGGATCGGCCAGTCCAGCACAGCTCTCTGGGCATTGTGCGTAATGGATATCTGGGTAGCCATGGGATTCTATTCCGTAATTTTCTATGGAGCACTCCTTGATATCTCTGATGATATCCTGGAAGCAGCCAGAATCGACGGCTGCGGTGGATGGCAGTTGTTTAAAAACATTCTTCTTCCGCTTCTTCGTCCGATGGTAATTACCAGCCTCGTATTCAGCTTCTCCGGAACTGTAAAAATGTTCGAGTCTGCTATGGCTCTTACAAAGGGCGGACCTGGAAGTGCAACAAAATCACTGTCCATGTATATGTATGACGTTGCATTTACCTACAACAAGGTTGGTTACGCCAGCGTTATCGCAATCGTGATCTTCCTGATCTGTGTAGTTGGATCTCTTGTTATCAACAAATTTGATGTGAAAGACTGAAAGGAGGAAATATTATGAAAAAAGTAAAAGCAGCTTTTCGAGGAATTGTAATTTTCCTTCTTTGCGTAATTGAGATTTATCCGTTATTCTGGATGCTTACTGCATCCTTCAAGAAACAGGCTGAGTGGAGTGAGAAGCCAGCTTATGCGTTAAATGATGGCTTTTATTTCCAGAACTATTCTGATGCATGGACAAGGGGACATATGTCCACCTTCTTTAAGAACAGTTTGATCACTACATTAGTAGCACTTGTATTTATTGTATTTTTCTCAGTAACTGTAGGATTTGCTGTAACAAAGATGAAATGGAAATTCAGAAATGCAGTTGCACAGTATTTCCGTTTCGGTATCATGATTCCGGTAGCAATTGCTTTGATCCCGCTGTTCCAGATTTACAGCAGATCAAACCTGTTAAATACCAGAACATGTCTGATCATTACGTACATAGCATTTGGTCTGTCGCTGTCCATTTATCTGGTTCAGGGATATCTTCGTTCCTTCCCGGATGATATTATGGAGGCAGCCGTTATTGATGGCTGTGGTATTTACAGACTGATGTGGCATATTGTAACACCACTTATGAAGAACTCTATTGTAACCGTACTGGTTCTTCAGTTCTTCTTCAAATGGAACGATCTTCTGTTTTCCATGACATTCATTAGTGATTCTGCGCTGAAGACTGTTCAGACAGGACTTCTGTACTTCTCTGATGAGTTTGGATCCAAGAACTGGGGTGCAATCTTCGCTTCTGTATCCATGAGTGTATTCCCGCTTCTGATTCTGTACATGGCACTGAATAAGAAACTGATGGAAGGTATGACAGCCGGAGCTGTAAAGGGTTGATTTTATGGAAGATAAAAGGACAGAGCAGTATAGACAGGAATTAAAAGAATTTGTAATGTCTCATACGGAGGATGTGCTTAAGAATCCGCGAAGCTTTATCCGTTATCCATTTATTGATCCGGGCTCTGTTTACGATGGAAATGTATGGGACTGGGACACCTACTGGTCCGTATATGGCTTCCTGAATCTGGCAGATTCCTATCAGGATCCGTCTGTGAAGCCAAGAATTATAGAGCATGCACAGGGAAATATCCGCAATTTCTTCGACCACCAGTTGGAGTTTTATAGCTGCCAGGGAACTGAGTGCTTATCTTCCGGAAACAAAAGTCATTGAT
>OHAE01002532.1_pt1 | contig 10852 bp, 10 predicted proteins | sample 1577061 | NCBI WGS metagenome assembly OHAE01 (sample SAMEA3541535, study PRJEB24748) | human gut metagenome | biome: human gut; feature: human-associated habitat; material: faeces | place: China | collected 2012
TTTATCAGCAAACAAATAACATAATTTAAACATTATTTTTTGAAATATATATTCTTTCTCCGATACAAGATTTCGGTCTAAAGCATCAATTCCTCCTGTCATATATACTTTCTTGCAGAAAAGACGAGATAATATAGCTGAGAATAAACTTTTTCTATAAAAATATAAGAAAGAGAGATCATATCGATAAAATCTAATAAAATCTATAATTTTATTAGTGATAATCACATCATATCCTAATTCTTTTAACAACAAAATATCTATTACATAAAATCGTTGGCTCACAAATGAAGACAAATCTCTTACACTTGAATAAAATAATATTCTTTTCATCTTTTACAATCTCTATATCTACGAATTTGCAATATTACATTTGGAAATAAACTTCTAATAATAATAAGCATACACTTCCTCAAGTAGGCAATCAAATGATAGCTGTAATGAATAATAAATTTTTTTCTTGAATGCCTATTTCTAAAAATAGAATATAAAACATCTTTTTTAGAGACGATCTCATTTACTGAACTGAAACCAGAATCAATATATAGGATATTAGATATGATTAAATCTAACATTTGAAATCTTTTTCCACCAATATATAATTTATATATAAAATCATAATCGGAAGCTGCTTTTATATCTACATCAAAAAGCATATCTTTACAAACCTCACATTTTACAAAAACTGACTGATGAACAAATCCTTTCCAAATATTCTTAGGAATGCAGGGATTTATTTGAAATTCTCCCCACATACTACGAACCCACGCACCTCCGTACACAACATCAATTCCAATTAGCATTTGACTAAACACCTGAGTAATTATATCAGAACTAAAAAAGTAATCTCCGCAATTCATAAAAATAATCCAATCTCCCGTAGCAACTTTAATTCCTTTGTTCATGGCGTCATATATACCATTAACAGATTCTGAAACCCAATAACTAATTTTTGTAGCATACTTCTCCACTATGTCCATAGTACCATCATCTGATTTTCCATCTATTATAATATATTCTATATTTGAATAATCTTGATTAATGACACTTAATATAGTATCTTCAATATAATCTATGCCATTGTATACTACTGTAATGACTGTTATTTTAAGTTTTTTCTCCATTTTCTGAATTAAAAAAAGGACAAGTAATTAAAACATATAGTAAAAAAACAAATCGCACACCTGAATTAAATATAAAAAAATCACTTTTATAATTACAATATAGTAAAGTGAATAATAAATATATCGCAATTTTTTTATCAACATAACATATACGATAAAACATATAAAAATATAACGCTAACATCAATGATAAATAGAATATTCCACCATAATTTAAACGTAATAAGAAACCTATATCTGTTGTACGAACTCCATCAACAAAAAGATAATTACCTGTACCTAGAAGCCAATCTTGTAAATTAACAGGAAAAACAAGCATATCTCCTAATAATGCTTCTAAATTTTCACTTGTTTTCCCCAATAAAAAATCATTGAGGATATCGAAAGTTGTCATGCTCCATTCAAAAGATGTTGATAACATTTCACTTTTTTCCATAAAATCATCCAAAACAGTAATACACAAAACTATTATTATAAAGAACGACCCTACCTTTAGGAATTTTCTAGTATTTAGAACAAATACAATCAATAATGAAAATAAAATTGGAACAAACCCTGATCTTGCATTTGTAAACACAGCTATCAACATTATACTGGCAAAAAAAGCCCCCCATCCCCCGTATTTCCAATAACCTAAAATAATTAATCCAATACATATACCTTGTATAACTGGATACGAAAATAACAACCCATCAGCCAAACCATACCCTCTATATATAAAAGTGTTTAAAAGTTCCTCTGGGTATCTTAACAAATTTATTTTTAAATCATATGCTATATTAGGATTTAGAATTAAAAAGAATGAGAAAAATGAAGCTAAAGACACACACATAAATAATATTCTTTTAATAGAAATATCAGTTATATGATTAATACTCCATAGTACCCCATAAGAACATGGAAATAAAAATAAAACTAATGAAGTATCATTTAAAGAGCAAACTACATGTCCATTAAATAAATCTACATAAATAGAAAATAATGCTATTAATCCTAAAAAAAACATCTCATATTTATAAAAATAAATGATTTTAGAAAACATCCCATTTATTAATATAATAAACAATATAACTATAATTATTATTTTATCACTTCCAAATGGAAGTACTTTAAATGGAGGTGCGAAAATATAAAAATACAAAATCAATATCGATAAACAAATCATGCTCCATCTAGTCACGTATTTCATCACCTAACTTTTTTTACTAAAAACCTCAGAAAAGGAGCTATTCTAAATATAACTTGAAAAAATATACGAATATCATTTTTTATTATTATCTTGTATATTATCAATGAATATTTATATACAAAGTACTTATTAATATGTTTATATAATGTGTTTTTTTGCCTCAGATACTCTACTGGGAAACTATTAATCATTATAGACAAGCCTGCATTGTGTTTCCTATAAACAGACATTATATCTTTGAAGAAGAAGACCTTTCCTTTCTTTATTAATACAATCTGCAAAACTAAATCACCATTAATAACATTATTTGCCCAAATAGGCCATTCATACAATTCCTTTCTAAAAACAATACTAGCAGTAGGTACACACCAATTTGATAGAATCTCTTTTATACATAGTTCAGTACTCTTTTCCTTTTTTAGAAACTGATATTGTAAATTCGAATCTGTATATACAACCAAAGCATTGTGAGCACAAAGTGAATAAGAAGGATTATTCTCTAAAAAATCAACTTGCTGTTGTAGTTTTAAAGGATTGATCCAATAGTCATCTCCTTCACATATTGCAATATATTTCCCTCGAGCCTTATTTATCAAACTCCCCCAAACATTAACACCTTTTGAGTATTGATTTTCTTTTTGAAAGATCGGATAAATTAAATTTGGATATTTATCCACATATCTTTGTATAATCAGAGGCGTGTGATCAATAGAGGCATCATCATGTATAATAATTTCTATTTTGAAATTACATTGTTGTACCAAAAATCCGTCTATAGCTTTGTCAATAAACTCCTCATGATTATAAGCCGTACAAATAATAGACAACATTACTTCCATCGAGCAACAAAATTTAAGATAATATCAACATCTTGATTTGTTAAGTTATGATGCATTGGCAGACATATCACACTATCTGCCATCTTCACTGCTACTGGTAAGTTCTCCCTTTTAGCGGATTCCAATCCACGATAAGTGGAAAACTCACTTATTAACGGATAAAAATATCTTCTGCCGAGTACGTCACTCTCTTTCAACTTGAAGTAAAGCTCATCACGGGTCAGACCATATTCCTCAGCATTTATAAAAATAGGAAAATAAGAATAGTTGTGACGGACACCGGGTATATCCTCCATGAAACGGATACCGGGGATATCTTTCAAAGCATCACGATATTGAACGGCAACTTTACGACGAGCCTCAATGGCGGAATCAACTTGTTTCAAATTCAATAATCCATAAGCGGAACGAACTTCATCCATCTTACCATTAATGCCAGGAGCAACAATAGTCGTTTCACCGGCAAAGCCAAAATTCTTCAGATAATCAATGCGTTTCTTGGTCTGTTCGTCGTGACAGACCAGAGCTCCACCTTCAATCGTATTATAGACCTTCGTAGCATGAAAACTCAGAGTGGACATATCACCGGATTCAAGTATTGACTTGCCGTTTACCTCTACACCAAATGCATGGGCAGCGTCATAAATGACCTTCAAACCATATTTATCCGCAATCTCTTGAATACGAACCGTGTCACAAGGTTTGCCATAAACATGCACAGGCATGATAGCAGTCGTCTTGGGAGTAATAGCGGCCTCTATTTTTTCAGGATCCAGATTACAGGTTACAGGATCAATATCCACAAACACCGGCTTAATCCCGTTCCACCACAGAGAATGGGTAGTGGCAACAAAACTATAAGGAGTCGTAATCACTTCACCGGTTATACGTAATGCTTGTAAGGCACACATTAAAGGAAGTGTACCATTAGTAAAAAGACTAATATAAGGTACCTTTAAATACTCACATAAAGCCTGCTCCAACTTCTGATGATAATGACCATTATTAGTGAGCCATTTACGATCCCAGATATCCTCAAGATAAGGAATAAAGTCATCCAAGGAAGGAAGAAGTGGAGAAGTAACCGTGATTAGTTTTTCATCCATCTTAATATTTATATTACTTTTTTTGAACGCAAGAGAGTATGAGCTGTTTGATTTCAAGATATTCTTCCAGATTCAACTTTTCATATACAAGAAAAGACAACAAAAGACCTGAAAAGCATTGCAAGGGGAGCATGACATATATTGAAACATCAAGAAAAGAAATAATCCACATGACAAAAGCGACAGACAATGAAACAGCGAACGTCGGAAGCACATCTTTAATCTGATCTATTGTAGGATACCGGATTAAACCGGCGGAATAATAACTATTCAGAAAATAAGCTATAAAGGAGATTAAGACACTACCCCACAACATATATTCTATACCATACATGATACCTAGAAAAATGGGAATGACCGCTATTATTTTTTTTATGATTTCTAACTTGAGAAACAGATCAGACCGACCTTTCACCTGCAAAATATTCAAATTAATGGCATGAAGAGGATATAACATTCCGGCAAAACAAATTATCTGAAGATAAGAGACTGACACCAGCCATTTCTCACCGATCAGTAACAGTATCAACGGCTTAGCCACGGCCGCCAAACCAAGCATACAGGCAAAAGAGATCAGCATGGTAGTCTTTATCACACGGCGGTAAGCTTCACGCAAACGTTCCGGTTCATCCTGGATGGAGCTCAGAACGGGATAGCTGACACGCTGTACCACGCTAGTCAGATTACTGGAAAAAATTGTATTAAACTGCTCGGCACGTGTATATTGACCCAACTGGGCGGAACTGTAAAAGCGTCCGATAACGATATAGTAGATATTCTTGTAAAGCGTATCGAGTAAACCCGACAACAGTAATTTTGAGCCAAAGCCAAAAAGGCATTTAAAACTATCTGCGGAGAACTCACACACCGGACGCCAAGCACTGTAAAGCCAGAGGAAAACGGTATTTAATAACTGCCGGGAGACCTGTTGTCCAACCAAACTCCAGACACCGTAGCCATAGCAAGCCATCACGATGCCAATTCCACCACTGGATAAAGAAGCTATCAAAGAGATTTTGGTTTGTGTTCTAAAATCAATCTCCCGCACCATAATAGTGCGTTGAATGATACCTAAAGAATTAATGATTAGAACAAGGCCTATAACTCTTGTAACAGGAATCAATATAGGTTCATTAAAAAAAGAACTGATAGAAGGGGCACAAAAATAAAGAAGGACATATAGGATGACACCAACCACCAGATTAAAAAAAAAGACTGTGTTATAATCAATACGCTTTATATCCGTTTTGCGAATTAACGCATTGGAGAATCCACTGTCAATAATAGAATTCGAAATAGCGATAAAGATGGCAATCATAGCCATAATGCCATATTCTGCAGGAGTAAGCAAACGCGCAAGTACCAATCCGACCAGAAATGAAACACCGGAACTGGAAATGTTATCAGCAAAACTCCATCCCACTCCCTTAACCGTTTTATGCTTTAAGGATTCGCTCACCCCTCTATCTCTTTTATTACTTTCAATAAATACTTTCCATACTGATTCTTCAGCATAGGATAAGCTAGTTCACGTAACTTCTTTGAATCAATCCAGCCCTGACGGAAAGCAATACCTTCCAAACAAGCTATTTTTAGGCCTTGACGCTTCTCTATTACTTCTATAAAGGTGCTTGCCTCGGATAAAGAATCATGGGTACCTGTATCAAGCCAGGCAAAGCCACGTCCTAATACCTGAACTTTCAGATCCTGAGAAAACAGAAATTGCTGATTTACACTGGTGATTTCCAATTCTCCACGGGAAGAAGGCTTGATCTGTTTTGCGATCTCAACTACCCTACTGGGATAAAAGTAAAGTCCAACAACCGCATAATTAGATTTCGGAATATCAGGTTTCTCCTCAAGGCTGAGGACATTTCCATCTCCATCAAACTCAGCTACCCCATAACGTTCCGGATCTTCAACCCAATAGCCAAAAACCGTAGCCTTATTTTGTAATTCTGCGGATACTACAGCTTCCTTCAACATCTTAGTAAAAAAGCTACCATAAAAGATATTATCACCAAGAACCAGACATACAGAATCACCACCTATAAACTTCTCACCTATAATAAATGCCTGTGCCAAGCCGTCGGGAGAAGGTTGCTCGGCGTACTCAAAACGTACTCCAAAGTCAGAACCGTCACCCAGCAAACGTTGAAAGCCGGGTAAATCGTATGGAGTGGAGATAATCAATATTTCACGAATCCCTGCCAACATGAGTACAGAGATAGGATAATAGATCATCGGTTTATCAAATATCGGAAGCAACTGCTTACTGACTCCTTTGGTGATCGGATATAAGCGAGTGCCCGAACCACCGGCCAAGACAATACCTTTCATCAATATACTTATTAAAATTAAATTACTAGATCGAAATCATTCCACCTCACTCCAAGGATACGGATTCTCTTGCACATCCTTCAGACGTTCCATCACCTCACGCTCCTCTTCTGACAACTCCCTGTCCTGCCACGTATCAATGATGGCCTGAGCTTCCCGAGCCAATTCCTCGTCGAAAACTTCTCCGTAACAATAAACTAACAGTTGGACTTTCAACAGGGAGGCAGGCAGATGCTCCAATACATCCCAGCAACGATCCAGAATATGCTGAATACGTTCCTCCTTGTCACCGTTATTATAGAGAGTCGCATTATATCCCATCAGGAGCGACAGGCACAACCGGGCCTCTTCTTCATGACTATTGCCATGCTTGTCGTACAAGGCATTAGCCTGAGAAAAAACATCACGATTCAGACGGGTGAATTGATCACTGTAGATCGGCCGACCGTCCATGCCTAAGTAGCAAAGTTCATGAGCAGAAGCATAAAGGGCGGAGATTTCGGATTCTAAATAGTTCATATCTTGTTATGTTATTTTTCGGTGACAGGTTCGACCAATGAAGGATGGACAAAGGTAGTAGCAACAGCCATAACTCCTTCGATGGTGACTACGACACGACGGTCATTGCGGACACGGACAAACTCGCCCTCCACTCCCTCGAAAAGCCCCCCGGTGATACGCACACGGGTACCCTTGCGGATGTTCAACTCGGAAGGTTCGAAATAAAGCAGGGATTCATCATAATTCGAAGAGACCGCCATGAAATTACGCATTTGGGAATCAGGAACGATGATGGGACGATGGTATTCACGGTCCATAATGTAACGGATAGGAAGCGTGGTGCCCTTGCTTTCTTTGATGGCATCGATACAACTACGCGAGGAACGGACAAAAACCAGATTATGGACCGCAGGAACAAGCTTACGGACCCGACGCTCGTTTTTAATGGTATATTCGTAGTGCATGGGAATGAAATTCTCTATCCCCTCCGAATTGAGGTACTCCTGCAAAGCCAGTTCACGCCCGTAAGTGATACGCAAAGCATACCAGTTCAAAGCGGAAGAAGACAGGAGGGATTGAGAACGCTCCATCGAAGATTCGATAGATACGGATGTTGTCATGTCGTTCACGTCAGGATGTTCTTTGGGGACACCGGAGTAGCGAAGCATACCTCCCGGTCAAGTTATGTAATGCGGATTTTAATGAAAAATTCAGTGCATCCATGTTATTTAATGACCCTCCACTATCACAGAAGGAGAGGCAGAAAATAGTTATTTATTATAATAGCCTTTAAACGAGGGTATTGAAAACAAAAAGTGTTTCAATAGACGTTCGTTTAAAAACACATGATTTTTGTATATAAATCAGAAGAGAACAGAAAACAAAATCAGACAGATAATAAACTGTTTTTTGTTAATTCATAAATACCTGTGGTTTAAGATATTGGGATAACAATCAAAAGAGAAAAATCATTTTTTTTATTAAACATTTTGTAGTTCTAAAAATACCCCCTATCTTTGCGTTCAATTAAACGAACGTCTATTGAAACACTCACTTTTTCAATTAATATCATACTATATAACAAATAGTTATCTAATCAGAAGCGTTCATTTTCTCTTTAATTCCATCTTTACTTGCCTACCGATAGTTTCCTTTCTACCTTTGCCACAAATTAACAACATTTAGTTATTAACAAAATAAAAGAAATTATGGACAAAGAAAAAGGATTATTTCAGATTGCGGACAAAAGTGTAAAAAAACGCCATTAGCGAAGCACAACAATCTAATACAGAAATAGTTAAAAAAACAAGAGGCAGAAAGAAAGGAATACCGATACGTGGAATAATTTCGCATAAAGGAGAACTTATCAAAGCGTTGATAGAATCCTACATAGAAGATGCGAACATACAAAATATCAATACATGTCAGGCTTCACTCGCACGCTACATCAATGAAAAAAGACTAATCGGAAATATTAAAAACGGAGTATTTAAACCATTATCCATCAGTTCAATATTAGTCTATATCAGCAGCATTTGGGAAGAAGTGGAAAAGGATAGACAGCACAAACCCGCCATCCACAAAAATACGCACAATGAATTATGATAATCCGTCTTACATGAAACGCCCCCTATCTTCGTGGCGATAACAATTTATCAACTTAAAAAATATACGTATGAAACGGAAAAAAAGACCGGCATCACAGAGTGAAGCCATGAAACTGAGATGGAAGAAACGGATTGTCTTTGAGAAAGGATATACCGAACAATGTGCCGAATGGATGGCAGAGCGTCTGGAAGCATTAACAGACCACCTGCAATACGGGCACGCAGCCATCGCTTATCAGAAGCAGAACGGAGACTTCAGGTTGGTGAAAGCGACACTGATCTACTATGAAGCGGAATTCCACAAGAAGTATGATCCCACAAAAATAGAAGGCGCAGTAGTGTACTGGAATGTGGATGAACAACGGTGGACGACATTCCAGGTGGAGAACTTCATGGAATGGAGACCGATCGTATAGGGCGCCACCACAGATTACACGGATTTTCACAGATGAATGATTTCTATTTTGAGGAATCAAGTGAAAACGTCTTTGGGAATCCGGGTAATTTGTGGTGAATGTATTAATGTATTATTGAAAGTACAAACAACTAATCTAAAAAAAACAAATATGGCAACAATATATGACGGGATCAACTATTTCCCGGTGGGCGTAAACTTCATGGAAGAGAACGCAATGGAAGTGATAGAAGCTAAATACGGAATAAAGGGCCCGGCAATCGTACTGAAACTGCTGTGTAAAATATACAAGGAGGGATACTTCATCCGTTGGGATGAAGAGCAGTGCCTGATCTTTGCCAACAAGGCAGGAAGGGAGGTACAGGTCGCTGAGGTGCAGGGGATCATTGAGATCCTCTTTATCAAAGGGATAATGGACAAAAACAGTTATCTGGAAAACGGAATACTGACTTCGGAAAGTATACAAAAGGTATGGATGGAGGCGACAAAGCGGAGAAAGAGAGAGTTGTCGGAACTCCCCTACCTGATGGTGAAACCGGAAAAGGAAAACGATAAACCGGAAAAGGAAAGCGGCAAACCGGACAATGCATCCACACAACAGGAAATTGAACGACCCAAGCCGCTTAAAGAAGTAAAAGTAGCTGTCGGCACAGGAGACGTAACCGTTAGCCCGAGAAATGTAGTACACGATGTAGCCGTTAACGCAAAAAATGCATGCAATTCCGGACAAAGTAAAGTAAAGAAAAGTAAAGCAAAGGAAAATAAAGAATTACCCCCCTCAGCTCCCCCCAAGGGGAAGGAGGAAGAAAGGAAGGAGGATTCTGCTTCTCTCCCGATACCGGGATACGCTTTCAATACGATGACGCACAATTATCCGGGACTGACGGACACACTAAAAAGATTGGGAATAAACGAAGTGAGCGAAGTAAACGCCATTCTCAGGCTGTCGGACTATGGAAGAAAGGGAACAACGGTGTGGCGGCTGATTGCCAACACTTGCTGGAGTGACATTGGGGCGAAAGGAAGGTATCTGATTGCGGCACTGAATAAGGCAAAAAGGAAATAAACGGATAGTGCAAGATCTCTGTTTATAGTTGACAAAAAAGCAAGTATATCGATTATAGCCCGCAAAGACCTTCAGTAAGGCTAAGAAGTGAGGATCGAACTTAACAAACTGAAAAACAAGACATTCAAAATACAAAATATCTGTCAGTAAAAGCTTTGTTTTAACACAGAGTTAAAGTTCGTTTTTCGTCTGCAAATAACAAATTCTTTAAATGCAAAAGACTTGTTATTTGCAGACAAGAACAAAACCATCGGAAAATGGCATTAACAATGTTAACGGGCAAAAGGCATAAGATATCCTCTCCCACTGTACATAGTTATATTGTTATTTACCTATTCCGGCAGATGCAATCCGCCAGATGATCATTAATAAATCCGGAGGCCTGCAAGTGGGCGTAACAAATCGTAGTTCCGAAGAATTTAAATCCCCGTTTTTTCATATCCTTGCTCATGGCATCAGATTCGGGAGATGATACCGGAATCTCACTTAATGACTGAAAACTGTTGACTATTGGTTTTCTGTCGGGAAAGAATGATAGAGTATAGTCATAAAAACTACCGAACTCCTTTTGTACGGCGAGAAATGACCTTGCATTTGTGATGGTCGATTTGATCTTCAGACGGTTTTTCACAATGCCATCAAAGTGCATCAACCGTTCAACATCT
>OHAE01002546.1_pt1 | contig 10788 bp, 8 predicted proteins | sample 1577061 | NCBI WGS metagenome assembly OHAE01 (sample SAMEA3541535, study PRJEB24748) | human gut metagenome | biome: human gut; feature: human-associated habitat; material: faeces | place: China | collected 2012
ATAAAAGTGCAGAAGTGCAGTTTATCGGACATTTGCAGACCAATAAGGTGAAATATATAATCAATGACGTTACTCTGATACAGTCTGTCGATAACCTGAAGCTTGCTCATGAGATAAGCAGGCTTGCAGTGAAGAATAATAAAACTATGAACGTCCTTGTGGAAATAAATATAGGCGACGAGGCTACTAAAAGCGGTGTTTCCGCTGAAATGGCTGAGGAGCTTGTAAGACAGACCGCGCAGCTGCCTAACGTTTCTGTTAAGGGTCTTATGGCTATCCCTCCTGTTGGCTCAGGGGAGGACGTTTTTGAAAAAATGCACGGTATTTTTCTGAGGGTGAAAGAGCAGGATATACCGAACGTGTCTATGGATATTCTCTCAATGGGAATGTCTGGGGACTATGAGCTTGCCATAAAGCATGGCTCAAATTTGGTGAGGATCGGAACAAAGCTTTTCGGAGCTAGAAAATATTTGGAGGATTGAAAATGGGTGCAATGCAGAAATTAAAAAATCTCTTTGTAGGCGAAGATGAACTTGAGCAGGAGGACGCAATGTATCAGCAGCCGATGTATGAGAATAAAACAGAATACAACGAAGCACCAAAGAACACAGGTGCATATGGCAATAACGCACGTCCGGTAAGAATGGAGCAAACTACGACTTTGCAGATAGTTCTTGCAAGACCAAACGATTTTTCAGAGGTCAAGTCTATCGGCGGCGATATAAATGAGGGAAAGACAGTTCTTCTCAACCTGGAAACTGTCAAGAGCGAGGACGCAAAGAGAATACTTGACTTTATCTCAGGCGTTGCGTATGCAAATGGTGCAGACATCAAGATGATGGCTCAGAAAACATTCGCTATCATGCCTAGAAACGTTGGCTTCTCAGGAGTTGACCTTATGAGCGAGCTTGAAAATAACGGCTACAGCTTCTAAAAATGGCTCGTGCTAAATATCAGTTTTTGCCCGATCTGTCTGAGGACGATATCCGTCTGTTAGACAGAGTGTCCGATTGGATAATGGCGGCTGATGAAAAGTATATAACAAAGTTTTCTGCGTTTCTCGATGAAAGGCAGTGTCTGCTGTGCGAAAAACTCATGGCGTCTGTGAAATATGAGAATTATAGGCTTTGGGGCGGATATGAAAACGCCGCAAGGCGTGTGCTGTGCGTCTATCCTGAGTATGGCGAGGCGGAAAGTGAGGATTTTCCTATCACCGCAATTACACTGCTGTATCGCAAAGAGGATAAAATAACTCACAGAGATATCCTAGGTTCGCTTATGGGACTAAGAATAACAAGAGACAGCGTTGGCGACATTCTTGTGGGAGAGGGAAAGTCAGCGGTGTTCCTGCGTTCTTCTGTGGCAGGCGAGGTTACAAGCGCCCTGACGAAAGTCGGCAGAGCAGGAGTGAAGCTCCGGGAAGGCTATGACGGCAGTATACATATTGAGCAGAAAACTCAGGAAATAAGCGGTACTGTGGCTTCCATGCGTGCAGATTGTATCTTAAGTCTTGCCGCAAGGATATCACGAGAAAAGTCAGCACAGCTTATAAAAAACGTGGGCATCGAAATAGACCATATGACGAAAAATTCACCGAAAATACCTCTTGAAGAGGGCTGTACATTTTCAGTGAGAGGATACGGAAAATTCAAGCTGCTTTCAGTTGACGGCACAACTAAAAAAGACAGAATACATATAACTTTAAATAAATTTGTGTAAAGATCACGGAGGTCCTAGTATGTTAAATCCAAATAATATTAAAGGAAAAACTTTTGATACCGAGAAAAACGGCTATTCAAAAGAAGACGTAAAAGAATTTCTTGAGCAGGTAGCCGAGGATTATGCCGAAGTCGTAAAGGCAAATCAGGATACCGAAGCTAAGATAATCAAGCTCGTTGAGAAGATAAACGAGTACAGAGAGGACGAGGAAGCTATCCAGCAGGCTCTTGTCGTGGCTCAGAAAGAGTCAAATAAGATACTTACTGAGGCCAAAACTCAGGCTCACGATATGATCGAATCTGCCAAAACAGAGCAGGTAAGACTCGCAGAGCAGAGTGCCTCTGAGTGTGAGAGAATAGTTAAGGAGCATAAGGAAAAGTGTGCTGAGCTTATCAGAACTAATACCGAGATAACAGAAAAGAAGATAAATGAAGTAAGAGCCGCTTATGACGAGGAGCTTGCTAAGTTTGAGAGTCTCAAGGCTGAAGTAACTCAGTTCAAGGCTGACCTTACTCAGCTTTATAATAAGCAGATAAGACTTATTATGGAAATTCCTGCATTTGAGCCTGCTGAGGATACAGCAGAGGAGTATGAGGAAGAAGAATCAGTCGAGGAAACTCAGGAAGCTGCAGAGGAGCAGGCAGAGGAAACAGCCGAGCCGGAGGAAACTGTTGAGGCTGAATCTGCACCTGTTACTGACAGTGAGCACGTTGAGAAGATACTTAACACAGGTTCTTTCGACCCTGTTATACCAAAGACAGCTCCTGCTGAGCTTAAATTTGGTAAAAATAATTAATTCAAAGGCTCTGTTTTCCGCAGAGCCTTACTGTTCATAAATGGAGTAGGGAATAGATGTTTGTAATTTCGCTTGTTATCATGGCAGTTCTCGTTGCCGCCGACCAGCTCATAAAGTTTGCCGTGACAAATAACCTGCCGTTGAATGGTCAGCCTGTGGAGGTCATAAAGTTCGGCAGCTTTAAGGTGTTCAGCCTGACCCATATAAGAAACTCAGGAGCAGCATGGAGCATGATGTCAGGGAAGACTTGGTTTCTTATCGGTCTGCCTGTTGTCGTACTGATCGTGGCGGTGATCTATATGTATAAGATACGCAAAGGCTCAAAGCTGGAGCTTGTGTCGCTGGCTATGGTGCTTGCAGGTGGTATCGGCAACCTTATTGACAGAATAAGGGTAAAAGAAGTGGTGGACTACATCAAGTTCGAGCCTATCAATTTCCCTATCTTCAACTTTGCGGATATCTGTATCGTTATCGGCGGAATTTTGTTCGTTATCTGCTTCTGCTTTTTGGACGAAAAGAAAAAGCCGATCCGTGACGATATAAAGGTCAAAGACGAAAATGACAAAGCTTGATTTTATTGCCACTGCCGAGCAAACAGGCGAGCGTATCGACAGATTTTTGTCAGCGCAGGATACAGGTCTTACACGTTCCGCTGTGCAGAAGCTTATCGAGAACGGTGGCGTCACAGTAGGCGGCAAAAAAGTATCGAAAAATTATAAGCTGCATAATGGTGACAGCGTTGAGATAATTATTCCCGACCCTGTGGAGCTTGACGTCAAGCCACAGGATATCCCCGTGGAAATAGTCTATGAGGACAGCGAGCTGCTTGTGGTGAATAAACCTAAAGGCATGGTGGTACACCCTGCCGCAGGCAATCCCGATGGCACTTTGGTGAACGCATTGCTTTATCATTGTCAGGGCAGGCTTTCTTCAATAAACGGCGTCATTCGCCCTGGGATAGTCCATAGGATAGACAAAAATACAAGCGGTCTGCTGATCGTTGCCAAGACCGACAGCGCACATAACTTTCTTGCGGCTCAGATAAAAGAGCATAGCTTTACAAGAGAGTATGAAGCTGTACTCACAGGCGGTCGCCTAAAGACCCCTACCGGCACAGTTGACGCACCTATCGGCAGAAGCAAATATGACAGAAAGAAAATGTGCGTGACAGAGCAAAACTCCAAGCACGCAGTTACTCATTATGAGGTGCTGGAGGAGTTCGGGCAGTGCTCGCTGGTGAAATTCCGCCTTGAAACAGGTCGAACCCACCAGATAAGAGTACATTCCGCCTATATCGGTCACCCTGTCTACGGCGACGATGTTTACGGCAAAGCTGTAAAGGGAATCGAGGGACAGTGCCTCCACGCAAAGAAAATTGGTTTTATACACCCTGCGACCAAGGAATATATGGAGTTTGACAGCGAATTGCCCGATTATTTTCAGGCGGTGCTGAAAAAACTCAGAGCAGGGAATTGACCCACGGAAGTGATTTTATGTTTGAAGATATATCAAAAGTCCTGCTTATAACTGATATGGACGGAACTTTTCTTCCCGCAAGCAAGATACCTACCCCGAAAACTCTCGCCGCTGTCAAGCGTTTTGAAGAGGCTGGGGGCAGATTCTCTATCGCTACAGGCAGAGCCATTCAGGCGGCTAGACAGTATTTTGACATGGTGAATGTGAATTGTCCTATCATAATGTCAAACGGCGGAATGGTCTACGATATCCATACGAAAGAGCAGATATATAACGTCTTTCTGCCAAGCTTTGCGGCGGATATCGTCAAGGAGATACTTGCCGATAATCCTTATGTTGGCTGTGAAGTGCTTACTGTCAATGAGGTCTATGTGCCAAGCATGACGCCTATGGAAAAGCGCCATAACGAGATCTGTAAGCTCATTCCCGTTCAGTGCGCCGTTGACGAGATACCTGACAAGAACTGGTATAAGGTGCTTTTTGCAGTTGAGCCTGAGCGTATGGACGAGCTTATAAACTATGTGGCAAAAAAAGGCTACAAAGATGTAGATTTTGTGCGTTCAAGTATCGAGTATTACGAGATACTTCCACAGAATATATCAAAAGGTACGGCTCTTGAGGAGCTGAGAAAAGCTTGTGGCATGGAGGATTTTACTTTTGTGGCTGCAGGCGACTATAATAATGATATTGAACTTCTTCAAGCGGCTGACGTGGCATATTGCCCGTCAAATGCGGCAGAGGAGGTCAAAAAGGTTGCGGATAAGGTCTTTGAGCAGTCCTGCGAGGAGGATTTTATTGCCGCAGTCATAGATGAAATTTTTGAAAAACTGAAGAAATAATATTTTTTGGAGGTCAAAAGTATGGACGAAACATTAAAGAAACAGCTTGAGATCACAGCCTGCAAGGTTCGTCTTGGAATACTCGAGGGAGTATTCAACGCAAAGTCGGGTCATCCGGGCGGATCGCTCTCTATCGCAGATCTGCTCACTTATCTCTATTTTGCCAAGATGAACGTATATCCTGATAAGCCGGAAGAGCCTGAGAGAGATAGACTCGTGCTTTCAAAGGGTCACACAGCACCTGCACTCTATGCAACTCTTGCGGAAAAAGGCTTTTTTCCAAAGGAGGAGCTGAAGTCCCTCAGACATATCGGTGCAATGCTTCAGGGTCACCCTTGTATCTCTATCCCTGGCGTGGATATGTCCTCCGGATCTCTTGGACAGGGCATTTCTGTTGCCTGCGGTATGGCACTTTCAGGAAAGCTCACAAGCGATACCTATAAGGTGTATACTATCCTTGGGGACGGTGAGATCGAAGAGGGTCAGGTATGGGAGGCTGCAATGTTCGCCGCTCATTATAAGCTTGATAACCTCATTGCTGTTGTGGATAATAACGGACTTCAGATCGACGGAAAGATAGAGGACGTAATGTCGCCATATCCTATCGTTGACAAGTTTGCAGCATTTGGCTGGCACGTTATCACAGCCGACGCTCACGATTTTGACTCACTTGAAAAAGCATTCAACGAGGCAGAAACAGTATGCGGTCAGCCTTGCGTTATCGTAATGAAGAGTATCAAGGGCAAGGGCGTTTCATTTATGGAAAACAACGTTTCATGGCATGGCTCTGCACCTAACAAGGAGCAGTATGAGCAGGCTGTGGCAGAAATAAACGAACAGCTTAAAAGTCTGGAGGGTTAAGCAATGGCAGAATTGAAGAAGAAAGCTACAAGAGAAAGCTACGGCGAGGCTCTTGCAGAGCTTGGCGATAAGTACGAGAACCTCTATGTTTTTGACGCAGACCTTGCTGCTGCAACAAAAACAGGTATATTCAAGAAGAAATTCCCTGACAGATTTTTTGACTGCGGTATCGCCGAGTCAAATATGATGGGCGTTGCAGCAGGTATGGCTGCAACAGGCAAGATACCATTTGCTTCTACATTTGCAATGTTCGCCGCAGGCAGAGCATTTGAGCAGGTAAGAAACTCTATCGGTTATCCTCACCTCAACGTTAAGATAGGCGCAACACACGCAGGTATATCTGTAGGCGAAGACGGTGCAACACATCAGTGCAACGAGGATATCGCTCTTATGAGAACTATCCCTGGCATGGTGGTAATAAACCCTGCCGACGACGTTGAAGCAAAGGCTGCCGTTGAAGCCGCTATCCTCCATGAAGGTCCGGTTTATCTGCGTTTCGGCAGACTTGCAACACCTGTTTTCAACGACCCTGAAACATATAAGTTTGAGCTTGGCAAGGGCGTTAAGCTCCGTGACGGCAAGGATATAGCTATCGTTGCAACAGGCCTTATGGTTTATGAAGCTATCGAGGCCGCAAAAACACTGGCAGCCGAGGGTATCGAAGCAACAGTTATCAATATCCACACTATCAAGCCAATCGACGAGGATATCATCGTTGAAGCCGCAAAGAACACAGGACTTCTTCTTACAGTTGAGGAGCATAGCGTTATCGGCGGACTTGGCTCAGCCGTTGCTGACGTTCTTGCAGCAAGACACCCTGCAAAGCTTGTTAAGATCGGCGTTAATGACGAGTTCGGTCACTCAGGCCCGGCAGTTGATCTTCTTAAAGAATATGGCCTCTGCGCAGACAATATCGTTGCAAAGGCAAGAGATGCTGTTAAGGCAAAGTAATAAAAGCACCAAACGGACGGATATCTTCCGTCCGTTTTTTTGTACAAAAAAAGACACGCTTACAATCTTGTAAACGTGTCTTTTCTTATGCTTTTACAGTGCCTGCATGAGTGTCGATAATGTTGTTTATACATATGTAAAGATAAGGCTTAAGCTCGCCAATGTCCACAGGCTCGTTGTAAAGTATGGACGAGTAGCAGGTTGAGCTTACAAGCTCAACTATCATGAATATCATGACCTCAGGTTGAACAATATCATATGGAGCGTCAGCAAGCATAGCGTCATAAATATTGCGGAAGTCGATGTCATCGTCCTTTATAGGCGACGTAAGAGCGTGCTTGAAAACGCCCCAGCTAAGATTCTTTGCAATAAAAGTCAAAAGCGACTTGTTCTCGTTTAGCTGATTGATGATGTTGTCAACAATAAAAATAATTCGTTCGTTAAATGTAAGCTTCTTGCCGCTCGCATTTAATGCCTCGATAGCGTTTCTGAAAAGCTGTGACGACTTGTGAGAAACAAGCTTGTTTCTTATGTCATATTTGTCCTTGAAATAAAGATAAAACGTCCCTTTCGCCACACCAGCGTTGTTCACAATGTCTGAAATAGAGGTCTTGCTCACTCCCTTGGTGGTAAAAAGACTAAAAGCCGTGTTAAGCAGAGAGTCCTCCTTTACCTTTTTATTGGTATCAAGCTTGCCCATTTTAACACGTCCTTCCTTATTATAATATATACAATTTGTATGTCACACATACACAGGTTTACTGTGGTTGACCTTAAATCTATTATAATACAAAACCGTCTCAAAGTCAACTGAGCAAAATGACCAATAGTCACTTGTGACCGTTGGTCATTTTGTGCAGCTCTACAAAAAGAATGACTAATGGTCATTTTGCTATTGACTGTTGGTCATTTTTGATGTATACTATGAATTGTTAAAAGACCGAAAGGTCAAAAACTATGTGAAGGGAATGACAATTGATGCAGAAATTTGGCAGAGGAGTTGTAAAGCTCCGAGTACCGATACTCATAGTCAGCGTTCTGCTGCTGATACCGTCAATATTCGGATTTGTCAGCACAAGAATAAACTATGATATTCTTTCATACCTCCCGTCAGACATTGAAACCATGAAAGGTCAGGATATAATGCTTGACGAGTTCGGCAAGGGTGGCTTTTCGCTGGTAATGCTTGACGGCATGGACGATAAGGACGTTGAAAAGGTCAAGGAGAAGATCGAAAAGGTAGACCACGTTTGCGATGTTCTCTGGTATGACACCTTGGCAGACGTTTCACTTCCAAAGGAAGTTCTTCCTGATGATATTTACGATTTCTTCAATACAGATAACTCCACAATGATGGCTGTCTTTTTTGACGAAGCGACCTCCGCTGACGGCTCACTTGAAGCTGTCAAGGAGATAAGAAGCATCGCCGGCGAGCGGTGTTTCGTAAGCGGTATGTCGTCAGTCGTTGAGGATATCAAGGATCTGACAATGCAGGAAGCTCCGATGTACGTCGTTATCGCAGTTATCCTTACAAGTATCATACTTGCACTTACAATGGATTCGTTCCTTATCCCACTGTTCTTTATGCTCAGCGTGGGCATGGCGATAATCTATAACATGGGAACGAACTTCATACAAGGCGAAATATCGTTCATCACCGAAGCTCTGGCGGCTGTACTACAGCTGGCGGTAACGATAGACTACTCGATCTTCCTGTGGCACAGCTACAAAGAGGAGAAAGAAAAGCACCCCGGTGACAACAAAGAGGCTATGGCAGTCGCCATCGGCAAAACTATCACCTCAGTTGTTTCAAGCTCCATAACAACAGTTGCAGGCTTCCTTGCACTTTGCTTCATGAGCTACGAGCTTGGCATGGACATGGGTATCGTAATGGCAAAGGGCGTTGTTATTGGCGTTATCTGCTGCATAACTGTTCTGCCTTCGATGATACTTGTATTCGACAAGGCACTTGAAAAAACAATGCACAAAGACCTTGTCCCAAGCCTTGAAAAGCCTTCAAAGTTCATTATCAAGCACCATGCAGCATTTATCGTACTCTTTATAGTTGTACTTATCCCTGCCGTATATGGTCAGATAAACACCAATGTCTACTATAACCTGACAGATACTCTTCCAAAGGATCTCAACAGTGTTATCGCAAACACAAAGCTAGATGAGGAATACAACATGGCAACGACCCATATGCTCCTGGTTGACGCCGATATGAAGCCAAAGGAAGTAAACTCTATGCTCGACGAAATGGGCAAGGTTGATGGTGTAAGCTTCTCAATGTCACTGGATACTCTTATCGGTCCGTCTATCCCTCGTGAGATAGTTCCTGAGTCAGTAACAAAGATACTCAAGAGCGACAAATGGCAGCTCATGCTGGTGGGCTCTGAATATAAGGTAGCTTCTGATGAAGAGAATGCCCAGATAGATGAGCTTAGCAAGATACTTAAATCCTACGATAAGGACGGAATGCTGATCGGTGAGGCGGCGGCAACAAAAGACCTTATCGACATAACAGATCATGACTTCAAGGTAGTAAATATAGTTTCTATCGCCGCTATCTTTATCATCATTCTTATTGCACTGCGTTCAGTTTCACTGCCTATCATTCTGGTAGCCGTTATCGAATTTGCTATCACAGTAAACATGGGTGTTCCGTGCTTTACGAATACCACCATACCGTTCATAGCGTCGGTAGTAATCGGTACTATCCAGCTTGGTGCAACAGTTGACTATGCTATCCTTATGACAACAAGATATAAGACCGAGCGTAACGCAGGCAAAGATAAGCACGAAGCTGTCACTATCGCACTCACCACTTCAATGAAGTCTATCATGGTCAGCGCACTTGGCTTCTTCGCTTCAACATTCGGTGTTGGCGTATATTCAAGCGTAGATATGATCTCACAGCTTTGTACGCTCATGTCAAGAGGTGCAATAATCAGTATGATAACTGTTATCTGTATACTTCCTTCAATGCTTATGCTGTTCGATAAGGTAATAATCAATACAACAATGGGCATGAAGAAAAAAGAAAATAAGCTTTATAAGCTTCCTGAAATAAACTAATTCGTAAAGGAGATATAGTTATGAAAAAGTATTCAAGAGTTCTTGCAGGCATACTTGCCGTACTTCTTTCCGCAGGCTGCACAGGTCTTTATGCAGCAGCTCAGTCAGACAGCTCTTCCGCTGCCGACAGCACTGCCTCAACAACAAAGAGCGAATCAGATAAAAAAGATACAAAAGGTACAAAGAAAGCTGATAAGTCTGACAGCGATACAGAAAAGCAGGCTAAGGAAGAAACAGTTTATGTTATCACTGACGCTTCCGGCAACAAGACAAAAACAGTCGTTTCCAGCTGGCTGAAAAACCCACAGGGCGTAAAGAAGCTGGAGGACGTTTCCGACCTGAAAGATATCGAGAATGTTAAAACAGACGAGGGCTTTACAGCCAATGGTGATAAGCTCACATGGGATACCGAGGGCGGAGATATCTACTATAAAGGCTATACCGATAAGGCACTTCCGGTTGATGTAAAGGTAACATATACCCTTGACGGCAAGGAGATAAAGCCTGAGGACCTCGCAGGCAAGAGCGGTAAGCTTACAGTAAGATATGACTATACGAACAACGATAAGAAAACTGTCAAGATAAACGGCAAGAAAACAGATATCTATGTTCCATACCTTATGGCAACAACAGCTATCCTTGATACTAACGTTTATTCAAACGTTGAAGTAACAAATGGCAAGCTCATTTCAGACGGAAGCAGACAGATACTTATAGGTGTTGCAATGCCTGGCCTTACAAAGAGCCTTGATCTTCAGGATAACGAAGATATCGAGATACCGGAGTACGTTGAGTTCACAGCAGACGTAAAGGACTTCGAGTCAACGACCTCTCTCACAGTCGCAACATCTGACATCTTCTCAAAGCTTGACCTTAGCGATATCGGTGATGCTGACGATCTTCAGGATAAGCTTGATGAGCTTTCTGATGCTACAGACGATCTTGTAGACGGCACAGCAGAGCTTTACGCAGGCATCAAGAAGCTGTCCGATTCCTCAGGAACACTTATCACAGGTATCGACAAGCTTTATTCAGGCTCTAAGTCACTTGACGATGGTGCAAAGACAC
>OHAE01002554.1_pt1 | contig 10750 bp, 9 predicted proteins | sample 1577061 | NCBI WGS metagenome assembly OHAE01 (sample SAMEA3541535, study PRJEB24748) | human gut metagenome | biome: human gut; feature: human-associated habitat; material: faeces | place: China | collected 2012
GATCGCAGTTGGCGGAGGTCTGATAACTGGAATCGTATTCCAAAAATTACTTACCATGTTTTTATACCGGCTGACCGGTCTTGAGGCGGCGATTCCATTTTATATTTCAGGATGGGGATGCCTTCATACCGCTGAGATGTTTGGTGCTATTTATGTGTGTATCCTTCTTTATAACCTGATGCAGATCCGGCTTTCGAATCCGGTAGAACTGCTTCACAGCGGAAACACTGGAGAACGTGAACCAAAAACAAAAATCATTCAGGCGGTTCTTGGAATTTTATGTATTGTAACCGGTTATTATATCGCGATTACAACGGATAATCCGGTAAAAGCGGTCAGTCTGTTTTTTGTGGCGGTTATGTTAGTTATTGTCGGAACCTATTTCCTTTTTAATGCCGGCAGTATTGCATTTTTAAAATTGCTGCGGGAAAATAAACGTTATTATTATCAGACCAGACATTTTACAACGGTTTCCGGCATGATCTACCGGATGAAGCAGAATGCAGTGGGACTTGCCAATATCTGTATTTTATCTACAATGGTACTTGTTGTGATCTCGATGACAGTGTGCATGTATGCAGGAATCGAAGATGAGTTGAAAACACAGTATCCGGCAGAGCTTGAACTGATATTTTATGATCCGGATGGACAGCAGGATGCACAGACATTTAACCGGATGGCAGATGAAATTGAGCGTGTGATAAAAGAGAATGGAAGAGTTATCACAGGAAAACAGAAAGGAAGCTATGTAGGAACTGCGGTGGCGATGACCGGAAATAAAATTACGGTACTGGATCGATCTGCTATGGATTTTTCTAATATGTATGTACTGGAGATTATGACAAAAGACGGCTTTGAGGAATATATGCAGGAAACGATCCCGGATATACCGGATGGAAGTGTGGCAGTGATGATGGATTCTGTATATGAGCAGGATACGATCGTAATGGGAAATACAGAGTATCCTGTGGAACAGTCCATGAAATTTCCAATAAGAGATGCAGTGTCAGAATTTGTGGGTGGTTCGGTTATCCTTATCGTAAAAGACGAAAACGCGTTGGAGAATATGCGAAAGCAGCTTGCGGCTATGGAGACAGAAGCATATGGGGAAGAGCGGACTGTGGATCTTACTTATGTGATGAACTTTGACATGAGCGGATCAGGAGAAGAAAAAATCGCCTGCGCCAATGCTGTGCGGGAACGTGTCAGTGAATGGCAGAATGATGAGACGAATCCTAAGACCATGCGATTGGACTGCAATGTAATATCGAGAGCAGAGGGACATATTGATTATGAGACGAGCAATGGCGGATTACTTTTCCTGGGGCTGTTTTTAGGAAGCATGTTTTTAATGATCACAGTACTTATTATTTACTATAAACAGATATCAGAGGGCTATGAGGATAAAGAACGGTTTGCCATTATGGAAAAAGTCGGAATGAGCAACGAAGAGGTAAAAGCGACGATCCGTTCCCAGGTGCGTATGGTATTTTTCCTGCCACTTGCTACGGCGGCATGCCATCTTGCAGCCGCATATCCGATGCTGAAAAAACTGCTTGCTCTGGTGTCATTATATAATGGAACTTTATTTGCATGGTGCTTAGCCGGTACGGTGCTGGTATTTGGTCTGATCTATCTGGCAGTTTTTATAATTACATCAAAAAGTTATTACAAAATTGTGGGAAATCAGGTATAACTTATAAGTAAGAGAAAATTACAGAAAATGAGGATGATCATGAAACAGGTAAAAAATATCATATTTGATGTGGGAGATGTCCTGCTTTCTTACCGGTGGAAATATATGCTGATGGATTACGGATTCACAGAGGACGAGGCAGTGCGTATTGGAACGGAAATGTTTGATGATCCGGAAGGATTGTGGGGACTGCTTGATCTTGGGACAGTTTCACAGCAGGAGATCATTGAACGTTATTGTAAAAAATATCCAAAGGATGAAAAAGTGATCCGCTGGTTTATCGGACATGGAGAGTATATGCCTGTGGCAAGGCCGAAAGTCTGGGAACTTGTGCACAAACTTAAAGAACAGGGATATAAAGTGTATCTGTTATCGAATTATTCAGAGGAATTATTTAAAAAGCACACAGAATATGCAGATTTCATGAATGATATTGATGGACTGATCGTTTCCTATATGATTCACAAGGCAAAACCGGATCGTGCAATTTATGAGGCACTCTGTGAAAAATACAGATTAGAACCATCAGAATGTCTGTTTTTTGATGACCGTCTGGAAAATGTGCAGGCAGCAGTAAACTACGGTATGCAGGCAAAGCAGGTGTTGTCAAAAGAGGGACTTGTGGAGGATCTGGAAAAAATAGTACAGGGATGTGAGATCTTTTAGTATCAAAAAAGCTGTGAAATGCACGAAATAAGCACTTCACAGCTTTTATTAAGCAGACAACGGGAATCGAACCCGCCTCCTCAGCTTGGGAAGCTGATATACTACCGATGTACTATGTCTGCCCATAATGAAATAACTACTAATTATTATAGCAAAACGAAAAAAGATTGCAACCGTTTTTTCGGCGGTGTAAACTGAGAAAAAAGAAATTGGAGGATACGATAACAATATGAAATATCCAGAATTTTTACCGGAAAACGGAACGATTGGCTTTGTGGCACCGTCTTTTGGATGCAGCATAGAGCCGTATTATACAGCATTCTTGAATGCGCAGAAAAAATTTGCCGAAATGGGGCATAAATCAGATCTTGGACCAAACTGTTATGCATCAGATGGAATCGGTATCAGCAATACCCCGGAGGCATGCGGGGCGGAGTTGACCGAATATTACTGCAGTGATAAAAATGATATTTTAATCTCCTGCGGCGGTGGAGAGCTGATGTGTGAGATTTTAGATAAGGTTGATTTTGACAAGATCAGGAAGGCAAAACCAAAGTGGTATATGGGATTTTCAGACAATACCAATATGACATTCCTGCTTACGACATTGTGTGATACTGCATCGGTGTACGGACCGTGTGCGGCAGCTTTTGGCATGGAGCCATGGCATGAAAATCTGTGGGATGCTTATCATCTTCTGCGCGGACAGCAAAACAGTGTACATGGTTACGCATTGTGGGAAAAAGACAGCAAAAAAGACGAGGAGCATCCGCTTGAAGCGTATAATGTGACAGAAGAGAAGAGACTTATGGTATATCTGCCACAGGAACAGAATTTGGAACATAATGCTGCACAGACGGGCGGCAAATCAAAAATCGAGGTGCATCCTGCAGAAAATCTGCAGAAGAAGATAAACATGCAGGGAAGACTGCTTGGTGGCTGTATGGACTGTCTGGTCAATCTGCTCGGAACAGAATTTGATAAGGTAAAGGAATTTACAGAGAAATATCAGGATGATGGGATCATCTGGTTTTTGGAATCCTGTGATCTGAACGTGATGTCTATCCGCAGAGCGGTCTGGCAGATGAAACATGCCGGATGGTTTTCGCATGTAAAGGGATTTCTGATCGGAAGACCGGCGGTATTTGGACAGGAAATGATGGGATTAGACCAGTATCATGCAGTTACAGATCTGCTTGCGGAATATCAGGTACCGGTCATTATGGATGCAGATATCGGACATATTCCACCAATGATGCCGCTTGTCTGCGGCAGTTATGCAGATGTCAGCATCATTGGAAATCAGTTAAATGTAAATATGACGTGGAAATAAAAAGAATCGTTATAATATGACATTTACATTTTTGCCTATGCCTGTGTTCAGTAATGTATTCAGATCAGCAGTTACCGATGTGACAGATGCAATATTCAGAGCATTTGTGGCAGTCGTACCGGTATCTGCGGAGCTGGTGTTATCTGTGGAAACAGAAGAGGATGCCTGATTTCTGGCATTGCGCTTTGCAAGTGCATCATTGTATTCAATCTGTGTCAGGATATTGCTTCTGCTTTCAAGGCGTCTGGCATAGGAATTAACACGCTGCATATATTCGGAATCTGAGGAAAACAGAGATTCAAACTTTGAAATATCGGCAGAGCCAAAAAGGGAGCTGCGGGATTCAAGTGTTCCGTTATCTTTTACGGTAATACCGATCTTATCGAGCTGGTCAGCGTATTCAGCGGTAATATTTTTCAGACTTTTCTGTGTGTTTTTGATGGTACGGTCGTCTGAATTACCGGAAGAATTAAGCATATTATTATAAGTGCTGATAAATGCGGAAACATTGTTTCTTATATTTGCAGCGTTATCGTCATCATATGTAAATGAGCCAAGGGAACGTACTGCACGGCGCAGTGCATGTGCATCGGCACCTGTCAGTGTGGAGTTGGACAGGTTGCTGCGTGAAGTAGTGGTACGTGCATCAGCATTTGAAGCATAAAAACGGCGCATATAATAAGACGTACCAAGTGTTGTTCCGGCTCCGACATAAGCGGTATTGGACATAGGACAGCCCTCCTTAAAAATCATCTGATATATGTTTCGGTCGAAAAGCGTAGATAATTAACCGTGGCATTGAAAAATTATTTGCGATATACTACTATAGAAACAGCAGAAATTTTATGACAGGAGGAAGAAAATTATGGAGATAATGGTTTGGCTGGCATTGATCGTATTTTTTGTGGTATTAGAGATCGCTACCGTTGGACTGACTTCAATCTGGCTGGCAGGAGGAAGCCTTGCAGGATTAATCTGTGCAGCATTTGGAATGGGGATTGTGGGACAGATCATCGTATTTGCAGTGGTATCATTTGTACTACTTTATTTTACAAGACCATGGGCACTGAAATATTTGAAACCGCATCTGGTCAGGACAAATTATGAGGAGGCAGTCGGGAAAAATGTCTGTGTTACGGAACAGATCAATAATGTAAAAGGAACCGGAACGGCTGTTATGAATGGACTGGAATGGACTGCCCGTTCGGTGGATGATGACAAAATCTTTGAACCGGGAGAGATCGTTACGGTAAAAGAAATCAAAGGTGTCACTCTCTATGTGACGGAGAGTAATGAGATGCCTAAAATGCAGAAAAGTGAAAAAAAAGAGGAATTATAAACATAGAAATAGAAAATGGACAGGATGATAAAGACCTGTTGCCTGGGACATAGAATGGAGACAGAAATGAAGCTTGGAATGGTATTTGAAGGTGGTGCAAACCGCACCGTTTTTTCCTGCGGAGTAATGGATAAATTTTTAGAAGAAGATATTATGCCGGATTATTATATCGGTGTTTCCGCAGGAATGGCGTATGGATTGTCATATCTTTCAGGGCAGAAAGGGCGCAATCTTGAACTGATGGAAAAATATATGGCAGATAAGCGCTATATGGGAATGCGCCATCTGTTAAACCGCAAGGAACATGCGTATTACAATACAAAATTTGTATTTGAGGAAGTACCAAATGAACTGCTTCCTTTTGATTATGATGCGCTGGCACGTTTTCCGGGAGAGATTGAGGCAGCAGTCACAAATATTCATACAGGCAAAGCAGAATATATGGAAGTGCCGCGTGGAAAAGATATGAGAGATCTTCTGGTTGCGACCTGTTCACTGCCGATCCTGTTCCAGCCGGTAAAACTCGGCAGACATTATTATTTAGACGGTGGACTTGCAGATTCCATTCCGTATGAGCATGCCTTAGAAAAAGGATGTGAGAAAATCGTTGTGGTTCTTACGAGAGAACGCGGATATGTAAAGAAAAAAGAAAAAGCTGCGGGAGTCATGAACCGTCTGTATCAGCGTTATCCGAAAATTGTGGAAGATATGAAACTGCGTGCGGAGCGTTATAACGCCTCCATGGAGAAACTGATGCAGCTGGAAAAAGAGGGAAAAGTATTTGTGATCGCTCCGGAATCGACTTATGGAGTCGGCAGGACGGAGACAGATACCGTAAAGTTACGCAGACTTTATGATGAAGGATACCGTATTGCTACGGAACAGACAGACTCCCTTTACGCCTATCTGAATAAATAATGCAAAGGAGAAAAAAGATGAACATTGTATTTCTGGACGCAAAGACGATCGGGGAAGACATTGATCTCTCTGGATATGACAGACTTGGAACTGTTGTAAAATATGGATTTTCCACAGCCGAGGAGGCAAGAGAGCGCACAAAAGATGCGGATGTGGTAATTGTGAATAAAGTGCAGATCAATGAGGCGTCGATCGGTGAGGCAGAACATTTAAAACTGGTCTGTGTCACCGCAACCGGAACAAACAATCTGGATAAGACATATCTGGATGAACATGGCATTGCATGGAGAAATGTTGCCGGATATTCCACGGAAACTGTAGCGCAGCACACATTTGCCCTGTTATTTTATCTCTGGGAAAAATTAAGATACTATGATGATTATGTCAAATCAGAAAAATATGCCGGAGATATCACATTTACTCATTTTGACAACGTATTCCATGACTTGAATGGCAAGACCTGGGGAATCATCGGACTTGGCGCGATCGGACGCAGAGTTGCTGATATTGCAAAAATGTTTGGCTGTCATGTGATCTATTATTCCACGACCGGAAAGAATAACCAGCCGGGGTATGAGCGTGTAGAGTTTGAGGAACTGCTTGCAAAATCAGATATTATATCGGTACATGCACCGCTGACGGAACAGACAGAGGAATTAATGAATGCAGCGGCATTTTCAAAAATGAAACCATCTGCCATCTTCTTAAATCTTGGAAGGGGACCGATCGTGGTTGAGAAAGATCTAGCAGATGCACTGGAAAATAAAACGATCGCAGGAGCAGGACTTGACGTGCTTACCGTAGAGCCGATGAGTGCAGAAAATCCATTAAAACGGATCAAAGACAGTAACCGCCTGATCATCACACCTCATATTGCATGGGCAAGCCTTGAGGCACGTACCAGACTGATGAAGATCATTGAAGGTCAGATCCGTGATTTCTTCGGTGAAGATAATAAATAAAAGAAAAGGTACGATTTGTGAACCATCAGGCGTCATGAATAAAAATACCGCGCAGATCTGCGCGGTATTTTTATTCAAAGATTTTGTCAGCTCCGAAAGACTTTTAAAAATTGAACTGGAAAATTGCACGGTCACTACTTCTGGCATTCAGCTTGGAATCGTTGAACTTAATCCGCTGTGGAAAGAAAGATTTCCATATCCTTCTAAGAATTTCTGTATGACGGCATCCTGCTTTGCTGAATCGGCACCGGCATGAAGTGCAGTGTGCAGTGAGAGGATGCGGGACAGATACAGTTTTTTGGATCGGTTATATAAATCAAAGAAGCTCTCATGGGAAATAAGGGAAGAGTCCCATGGGTTTGTCCATTTCGCATGTCTCAGATTGAATGGATCTGTGCGGAAAAATAAAGTGTCACTTGGAATCAGCGGTGAAAATAAAGGATATCCGAGACAGATCCGTTCGGTCAGCCGGACAATGGCTTTTTTCTTACCGGAGTCGTCGTGCATGAGCCACAGACCAAACTGCATGGAAAAAATGGCAAGATACATGGTGTATTTGCGGAATTCGACATCCGGGAAAGCATAACGGTAAGCGTAATAGAGCATACTTGCAATAACATACTTCTGGCGGTGTGTCAGCCGGATCGTGTCCTCCGGATGGAAATTACATGGCTGACGGTGCAGTTTCATGTCGAGCAGTGCAGTATCAATATCCGTTTCCAGATAGGCATGCCTTGAAAAATATGCTTTTTCCTTTTTATCTTTAAAATGCGTCATAGCATAAATATATGGATGACATATCGTATCTAAGGTATAGTGTCCGAGAAAACCCATCAGGTAGGCTTCTGCGATATTAAGATCTGTGCAGGACGAAAACCGGCTGCGACTTTCAATCAGACCCTGGAAAAAAGCACCGGTTTCGCGGACATGGGCAAGTGCACCAATATTATGACCTTCCAGTACATAAGAAGGAAGGTAATAAAAGAAAATATCAGGTCCCTGAAGTCCAAGACCATAAGCAGCACGATTATAATAAAGATTCTTTTTTAAAGAATTATTTTTCAGGTTATGATAAACCTCTCTTCCGAATATATAATGGGTAACATATCCAGGCATGATCAAAAATCTCCTTTCCATGAAATAAACCACCGTTATTATAACCAGTTTGGAAAGAACTGTTAAGCATAGCCGGAAAGATTTAAGAAAAAAGTAATAATCGTTGATTGACAAATTCATTTAAAATAATATAATGTTACGTAGTTATTAATACTATGTAATGTAGTATCAATGCTATGCAAATATTGTCTGATGTAGTCGGAAAATAGACAAAATTGCAAATTTGTATATTAGATGGCTACATTGAAAAGTCATTGCATATTTAAAAAAGAGTGTATTTTTTTTATACTTGCTTCTAGTAAAAGAATGTGAAAAAAATAACGGAGGTCGGAGTTATGGCAAATTTAGCACTGACAGTAGAGAGAAAAGCATTCAGCGTCGCAATCGATGCTGCACTGAAAAGTTTGAACAAGGATCGTGAGAAAGGATTATTACAGATCGTAGATCTTACAGAGAAATTTATGGGAGATAACTTTCGTAAAGAGGCTTATGATGGTGTAAGAAAAATGATCCAGAATCCGGATCACAAATGGATGCGTTATGTAAACCGTCTGTTAGATGAGACAGATCCGCATGTTGCGAAGATGACGGCATTAAACCTTGGATTTCAGGCTGCATTTTATGGAACAAAGACTATCCGTAAAATGAGAGAGGTTCATGGCTGCAATATTCCATGGCTGATCTTAATGGATCCGACAAGTGCATGTAACCTTCACTGTACCGGATGCTGGGCAGCTGAGTACGGTAATAAATTAAATCTTTCCTTTGATGAACTTGACAGCATCGTAACACAGGGAAAAGAACTTGGTATTTATTTTTACATGATGACCGGTGGAGAGCCGCTGGTTCGTAAAGCCGATATCATCAAACTTTGTGAGAAACACAATGATTGTGCATTCCACTGCTATACAAACGGTACGCTCGTAGATCAGAAACTCTGCGATGATATGAAACGTGTCGGCAACCTTTCCTTATCCATCAGCCTTGAGGGATTTGAGGATGCGAACGATTTCCGCCGTGGAGAGGGTGTATATGATAAAGTTCTTCATGCAATGGATCTTTTACATGAGAACGGATTGATTTTCGGAAACAGTGTATGCTATACTAGCAAAAACATGGATGCTGTTACATCTGACGAGTTCTTTGATCTTTTGATCGAGCATGGAAGCCGTTTCGCATGGTATTTCCATCTGATGCCGGTAGGTATGAAGGCAGCTCCGGATCTGATGCCGACCAAAGAACAGCGTGAATACATCTATCACAGAATCCGTGAGGTTCGTGCGATGGAAGGTGGTAAAGAGATCTTTGTTATGGACTTTCAGAATGATGGAGAGTTCGTAGGCGGATGTATCGCAGGAGGAAGAAACTACTGCCACATCAACCCGAAGGGTGACGTGGAGCCTTGTGTATTTATTCATTACTCCGGTGCAAATATCCGTGAGAAATCACTGTTAGAGTGCTTAAAACAGCCGTTATTCATGGCATACAGAGATAACCAGCCGTTCAATGAGAATATGCTTCGTCCATGCCCGATGCTTGAGAATCCTGAGATCTTACAGCGTATGGTACATGAAACAGGTGCACACTCCACAGATGTTGAGGAGGCAGAGCCGGTAGAACATTTATGTGGAAAATGTGAGGCATATGCATGTGAATGGAAAGAGACTGCAGACAGACTCTGGAAGGAGCATCCATACAAACAAAAAGGCTACACCAATTTCAAAAAGAAATAAGTTTTGTTCACAGTTGCAGTGTGAGCAGCAATAATAAGGGGCGATTGTTATCAATAAAATACAAAAGCAGCTTTTAAAATGGGGACTGGTTCTGGCAGTCATTGGTATTATCGTGTATACTTTCCGTGATTCGGCAGGACCGATTTTAGAACAGCTTACGAAAACATCCCCAGCCGTTGTCATTGGCATTTGTCTGATGGCAGCGGTATATCAGATCATAGAAGGCATTATCACGACCGTGCTCGCAAAGCAGTATCGGTCGTCTTTTGCATATAAAAATGGTATTACGAATGCGTTCCTTTGTTCTTTTTACCGGGTGGCAACGTTAGGAAGCGGTTCCGGAGTTGCAGCGATCATTTATCTGGGTGAGCATGGAATTGAATATGGCGGGGGATTTGGACTGTATATGATACAGTATGCGCTCCACAAAATAAGCATTGCATTGTTTTCTGCAATCTTTTTTGTGATGAACTGGGAATTTATGAGAAACTGGTTTGGTGATTATGCGGGACTTTTAGCTGCCGGATATGTGCTTACACTGGTGATCACACTTGGGTTGTTTTTATTCTGCTGTTCGAACCGGTTTCATCATCTGATCTGCCGGCTGCTTGACTTCGCAAATCAGAAATTTCATGGAAAATTTGAAATAATGGCAGAAGAGATCAAAAGGCAGTGCATGATGCTTGAGGATGCTTCGAACCATCTGATGAAAAACAAAAAAGTTACCACAGAGGTGATCTTTCTTTGCCTGTTGAAATGCTGTTTCTGGTACGGAATACCGTATCTTCTTTTTAAAGGTGTCCGGTTTCAGGAAAATCCTGCACTGACTCTGGCGCAGGTGCTTGCCGTGAATCCCACAACGCCTTCCCTCAGGTTTGGCAGGTCCATTCCCATAATCACGCCAATCACATTATCCTCATTGGCCAGTTCCATGTCGCTTAATGTCCCCATGCCCGCAATCACGCCTGCCAGGAAGGTCTGTTCACT
>OHAE01002560.1_pt1 | contig 10728 bp, 8 predicted proteins | sample 1577061 | NCBI WGS metagenome assembly OHAE01 (sample SAMEA3541535, study PRJEB24748) | human gut metagenome | biome: human gut; feature: human-associated habitat; material: faeces | place: China | collected 2012
GACGGACAGGAGATTACTTTAAAAACAGATATTCCAGCCGGACACAAAGTATCCGGATGGTGACGACAGGCAATCCCCGGCCTTATGGAGTGCCGCGCGAGCGCAGGGCGGAAATTATGCACTCCCTTTGCAACGCCAAAATAAAGCTGATGGCAGCGGCGGCAATAGCCCCGGTTCAAGGTACGGATCAACCTTCCTTCCGGTGAGTTTTTTATAGCAAATTCGGGGGTAAAAGTCACGCGAATTCACCCGTTTTCAGGCGTTTTTTTAACCTCTTTTCAGGCTTCCGGAAAGGGGCTTTTCCTGGCAGCAAGTGGCGAAATATCGCAACAACCTGTCCCGCATATCGCAACTATCTTGCGCCGTTACATTTTTTACAAGGAAACTGTCCTTACCAGGAGGGCCCCTGCCGGTATTTTCAGCATTTTTTGTTGTTATGCAACAAGAGCCAGAAAAAAAGAAGGGGTGTCTGACCCGTCTTCCCTGAAAAAGAAGCAGACTTGATTTATTTTCACTTGAACAGAAAGGATTTTTTTGCTATTCAAGGGTTTATTATTTTTTATCTATGAAAAGTTCATTCCAAATTGGCATTCTCTGCACTGTTTTCTGCTTGGGAAGCACTTTTTTCTCATCTGCTGTACAGACAGTTAATATAGGCTCCACTTTTTCATGCACCTTCCTAGATTCCGGGGAGAAGGGATTTTTTGATTCTTCAAGTACTCATACCTGGACCAGTGATCAGATAGATTCCGCCATACGGGCGTTGAACACATAGAATACCCTGATTAATTCCACCCCGGGAAGAACGCTTAACGTAGGCCTCACCTGGTACGACGGAGCCGATTCCTCCACCCTAGCCTCCGCTTATTCCCCTTATTACTACTACCTGTCAAACAAGCCACAACAGGTTTCCACCATGGCCGAGGCCGTATGGCGCGATGGAAGCACAAGGACTACCTCAGGCTATGATATTTACATCCAGTGCAATACCTCTCATTTGGCTTCCCTTTATTATGGGGCCGCCTTATTGGCGGAGCATACGGGAAAATATGATTTTCAAAGCATCCTGACCCATGAAGTGGGGCATGCCGTTGGTTTTCTTTCCCTGGCGACGCAGACAGGCACTTTCCAAGTCCAATCCGGAAGCGCTTCCACAACCTACAGCACCATGCTGTACACCAAGTATGATTCCCTGTTAACCAACCAAGAAGGCCAGTCCATCGTAGAAAAAGCCGGAAATGGGAATACGGCATTTACCCTAGGGGAAACTTTGTCTCTGGGCGATACGGGGCTTACTGTCTATAACCCCACCACATGGTCGGAAGGGTCCAGCATGGCCCACATTGACAGCACGAGCGATCCAGACGCCCTTATGCAGTATTCCATCTCACCGGATACCTATCATCGCACCCTGACGGATGGAGAAGTGGGATTAATGCGTTCCATGGGCTGGAACATGGTTCCGGAACCCGCTACCGCTACGCTTTCCCTCCTAGGGCTGGCCGCACTCGCTTTGCGCCGCCGCCGTTGCTGACGACGCTCTGTCCCAGATTTAACCGCGCAGCAGATTTTCTTCAGCTCCCGGAAGCGGGAATCTTTATATCAGAAGGGCGGCCCTCTCAGGGGACGCCCTTCATTGTTTTTCCGGCAACATGCCGAGAAATGCAATTATCTTTTCTCCTTGGTGAAGTCCAGTTTGCCGTCTTTTTCCCGTACCACGATTTCCGTTCCTTCCGGGAAGTCTCCTTCCAGAAGCTTGAGGCTGAGCGGGTCCAGAAGATCATGCTGAATGGCCCGTTTGAGAGGACGGGCTCCATACACAGGATCAAAACCATGATCCGCCACCAGAGCCGTAGCTTCCGGAGTCATGCGCAAAAACAGGCCCTTGGCTTCCAGGCGCCTGCGGACACGCTGAAGCTGAATGTCCACAATGCCCTTGAGTTCCTGCGCCGTGAGCCGGTCAAAGATGATGATTTCATCAATGCGGTTCAGGAATTCCGGACGGAAGTGACCGCGCAACGCTTCCAGGGCCTTGGCTTCCCTCTGTTCCGCATTGGCTTCATTGAGGATGTACTGGCTGCCGATGTTGGAGGTCATGATGATGACCGTGTTGCGGAAGTCAACCGTACGACCCTGGCCGTCCGTAATGCGGCCGTCGTCCAGCACCTGGAGCAATACGTTGAAGACGTCCGGGTGGGCCTTTTCAATTTCATCGAAGAGAACCACGCAGTACGGACGACGGCGCACGGCTTCAGAGAGCTGACCGCCTTCTTCATAACCCACGTATCCGGGAGGCGCCCCGATGAGGCGCGCGACGGAATGTTTTTCCATGTATTCGGACATGTCAATGCGAACGATGGCGTTCTCACTGTCAAAGAGGAATTCCGCCAGCGCCTTGCTGAGTTCCGTCTTGCCCACGCCGGTGGGTCCCAGGAACAGGAAAGAGCCGATGGGCCTGTTTTCATCCTGCAGCCCGGCGCGGGCGCGTCTCACGGCGTCGGATACGGCCTTAACGGCCTGTTTCTGCCCGATTACGCGGGCGCCCAGACGCTCTTCCATGTGCACCAGCTTGGCACGCTCCCCTTCCTGCAGACGGGCGGCGGGAATGCCGGTCCAGGTGGCAACCACTTTGGCAATGTCTCCTTCCGTGACTTCCTCCTTCAGCAGCCCTCCATCTTCTTTCTGCATTTTACTGAGCTTTTCCTTGCCTTCCGTCAGGGCGCGCTGGGCTTCCGGAAGTTCGCCATAGGTGATTTCCGACGCGCGGGTCAGGTCACCCATACGTTTGGCCCTTTCGCTTTCCAGCTTGAGGGCTTCTATTTTTTCCTGTTCCCTGCGGACGGCGTCCAGCACTTCCTTTTCGCTTTTCCATTTGGCAATCATGGAACCGGATTTTTCCTTCAGGTCGGCCAGGTCCTTGGTGATTTTTTCCAAACGGGCCTTGCTGTCGGCGTCTTCTTCCTTCGCCAGCGCCTGCCGTTCCATTTCAAGCTGCATGGCCTCACGTTCAATCTGGTCAATTTCCGTGGGCATGGAGTCCAGCTCAATTTTGAGCAAGGAGAATTTATCAAACAAATTCATATCTACACCAACATTAAACGGTCGGAAATATAACGGTCGGAAAGGGTGGCCGCCGCTACGATGGCAGCGTCCGTAATACGCACTCCATGGTGGACTTCATAGCGTTCTTTCAAGCCGCGCAGGATGGCGATGGTATCTTCCACGCTGGGTTCGGAGACCATGACGGGCTGAAACCGGCGTTCCAGAGCCGCATCTTTTTCAATGTATTTGCGGTATTCGTCCAGTGTCGTCGCGCCGATGGTCCGCAGTTCCCCGCGGGCCAGGGCGGGCTTGAGCAGGTTGGAGGCATCCACCGCCCCTTCACTGGCGCCCGCGCCTACGATGGTGTGCAGTTCATCGATAAACAGAATGATTTCACCGTTGGAATCCGTTACTTCCTTAAGGAAGGATTTCAAGCGTTCTTCAAATTCACCGCGATATTTGGCTCCGGCAAGCATGGAGCCGATGTTGAGGGATACAATGCGCTTGTTGCGCATGCTTTCCGGCACGTCGCCGTTGACAATGCGCCGCGCCAGACCTTCCGCAATGGCGGTTTTGCCAACGCCGGGCTCCCCGATCAGGACGGGATTGTTTTTCGTCCTGCGGGAAAGAATCTGCAAAACGCGGCGGATTTCCGTATCACGGCCGATGACGGGGTCAATTTTACCGGCGCGGGCGCGGGCCGTCAGGTCCGTCCCATATTTTTCCAGCGTCTGGTATTTGCCTTCCGGGTTGTCGTCCGTCACGCGCTGGTTGCCGCGCACTTCCTTCATGGCGGCCAGATAGTTATCCTTGGTCAGCCCAAAGGTGTCCGTCAACTGGTGCACTTTGTTTTGCGTGTCCAACGCCCCAAGCATGAAGTGTTCCACGCTGAGGTAGTCGTCTTTGAGCTTTTTGCGTTCCTCTTCCGCAGCCTGCATTACCGTAGCCAGGTCACGCCCCATCTGCGGCTGGGTGGTGGCGCCGCTTTGAGTAGGTTCGTGGGAAACCCCCCTTTGGGCTGCCTGGAGAAGCAGCCCCGGATCGCAAGAGGCTTTGCGGAGAATAGGGGAAAGAATTCCGCCTTCCTGCTCCAGTAACGCCACCAGAACGTCCAGAGAAGAAATTTCCGGTTTTCCAAGCCGGCCTGCAGTTTGCTGCGCCTGCATCAGCGCTTCCTGAAATTTTGTTGTTAGATTGTTAAGCATGGTATGTTGGTATTTTAGACATAAGAATAACTCCAACCGTTGAATGGAAAAACAGGATTTTTCCTGTTATCTAAAAATTTTTTGCCCCTCCGGATTCCCCGCAATATCACTTGCACGCTCAACGGATTATTGGAGAGTCCGCCCTGACAAGGAAATCCTGTCCCGCTTTCTCATGGAGCTGGCGCATCCGGTATCCCGGCAATAGTGTAAATCCTGAACGCCAAGGAAAATATTTCCGGAAAGAACGGCAGCCCCGTACCGGATAGAAACGCAGGAACAGCCCTTGCCCATGCTCCAAAATAATCGCGTGGGCAAGGGCGGCAATGCCAAATACCACGTTCGCAGCCTACCCGACTGACAGGAGACGGATTTTTCCATTCCATTGATGGATACAGCGATATTCCCCACCTGCAAGAAGACTAAAATGTGAAAAAATGCTTGCTCGCATGATAATGGCATATTAGTTACGTAATCAGTTACGTATTTAATAACGGAAAGATATGGATTTTTTCAATAGGACAGGTAAAATAGCCATTGGAAGCAGGCTGCGCATGCTGACGGATGCTGTGACGTCTGATGCAAGTCAAATTTATGAATTATACGGCATTGACATAAAGCCAAAGTGGTTTCCCCTGCTTTTCGTTTTAGCCGGCGGGAAAGAGAAAACAATAACGGGCATAGCTAAGGAAATAGGGCACAGTCATCCATCCGTGAGCAATATCGTTGGAGAAATGACGGCAAGAGGATTGGTGAAAGGCCTTGAAGACCAGAAGGACAAGAGACGCACCGTCATCGCCCTGTCTCCACATGGGAAAAGGGTTGCCGCCATGCTGACAGAGCTCTGCAAAGACGTGGAGGTCGCCGTAGAGGATATTTCCAAGGAAACGCGCCATGATTTGTGGAGAGCTATCGGCGAATGGGAAGACCGGCTCGCTGAGAAGAGCCTGCTGCAACGGGTCAAAGAAGCCCGGAAAATGAGGGAAAGGGAGCATATCAGGGTAATTCCTTACGAACCGTGTTACAAGAATACGTTTAAATCACTTAACGTACAGTGGATTACGCAACATTGGAAGATAGAACCGCACGATCTGGACTATCTTGATCATCCGCAGGAATATATTATCAACAAAGGAGGCTTTATCTTTGTAGCCCTTTACAGGGGAAAGCCCGTCGGAGTTTGTGCCCTCTGCAAAATGGATGACCCGGTATATGATTATGAACTGGCGAAACTTGCCGTTCACCCTCATGCGCAGGGCAAAGGCATCGGGGAAATACTTTGCCATGCAGCTATAGACAAAGCAAAGGACATGAAGGCGAAAATTCTTTTTCTTGAAAGCAACACCCTGCTCAAACCCGCCATACACACATATAAAAAGCTGGGATTCAAGGAACTTGCGGAAAATCACCCGGCATACGAACGCGGAAACATCCAGATGGAACTGAAGATAACGTATTGATATGGAAATCATAAAAAATAATAAAGTCATAGTTCGCAAGGAAGACGCATCGAAGAAAGTGTTCAAGGGCGTTTCACTGGATTCGCTCGCTGTCGGAGAGAAATCAATGGCAGCAAAGATGTACTATGTGAAAGGCAACTTCGCCTCTACCCACCAACATCCGCATGAACAATGCGGGTACGTCATTTCAGGCAAATACCGCCTGAACATGGAAATGCCGGAGAAGAATATTGAAGTGTTGCTTCATGCAGGGGACAGCTACGCCATACCGGACAATACGCCTCGTTCCTTTGAGGTGATGGGAAGCGGAGAGGTTGTCGATGTGTTCACACCGCCAAGGGAGGACTATTTGTAAATAGCCGCATTTGGGGCTGAAGAAACTTCATATCAGCCTAATAAAACTAACGAGAGGATGTCGCCCCCCCTATTGCTGCATTCTGAAAGGATTATCCGGCAGCATACCGCACGCCGGCCAATTTATTGTCTCTGTTTTTCAACAAATTAGGCCAAACTGACAAAAATCCAATAAGAAAACCGCCCCGGTAACCGGAGAAAGACGCGGAACCAAGGCACCGGCTGATGCCGGACGATTTTTCCGCCAGGATATTTTCCGAACCGGGGCGGTCAATTACATCCCGCTCATCGGGAACAATGTATCCAGCGCAGCGTTCAGGGTCATCACGTTGACTACGTTTTCCCCCAAAATTCCGCCCCGGACGAAGTGTTCAGACACCAGTTTCCGGATTTTTTCCGGAGGCACTCCGCGCGTGGAGTCAACACGGTTCAATTGAAATTCCGCCGCTTCCGGAGAGATAAAAGGCTCCAAACCGCTGCCGGAAGCAAAAAGCATGTCCGCAGGGACAGGCGTTTTCTCCGGCAGACTGTGGGCTTTCAGCAGAGCCGCCCTGCGCTCCGCCACCGTCCTGACCAGCTTCCCGGAAGTCCAGGAGAGGTTGCTGGCTCCGGAAGGCATGGTAGCGTATTCTCCGGCAGAGGGCCGGGGCCAGAAATATTTGGCGGAGATAAAAGGCTGTGCGACAAGCTCCGAAGCGATAATTTCCCCCCGTTCATTCCGGATTAGGGAACCATGAGCCTGATGAGGGAAAAAAATCAGGCTGACCAGCGTAACGACCAAAGGGTAAATGCCTCCGGTAATGACGGCCAGAGACAGAAACAGGCGCAGATTGGGAAATGTCCACTTCATGATAATTCAGCAGGTTAGGATTGGATTTTCAAACAAGGCGCCATGCATTGATGACCATATCAATAAGCTTGATGCCCATGAAAGGAGCAATCAGGCCGCCCACCCCGTAAATGAGGATATTGCGCTTCAGCAGGGAGGCCGCTCCCGCCGGACGGTAGGAAACCCCTTTCAAGGCCAGAGGAATCAGCGCTACGATGACCAGGGCATTAAAAATCACAGTGCTGAGAATGGCGCTTTGCGGGGAATTCAGGCCCATTATGTTCAGGGCGGAAAGAGGTCCACTGGCCATGCCGTCAGCCACAAAGAGGCCGGCAAACATGGCGGGAATGATGGCAAAGTATTTGGCTACGTCATTGGCGAAGGAAAAGGTGGTCAGCGCGCCGCGGGTAATCAGCATTTGCTTGCCGATTTCCACGATTTCAATCAGCTTGGTCGGATTGCTGTCCAGGTCCACCATGTTGCCCGCCTCCCGGGCGGCCTGCGTTCCGGTGTTCATCGCCACACCCACATCGGCCTGGGCCAGGGCGGGAGCGTCATTAGTTCCATCCCCGGTCATGGCCACCAGGCGGCCGGCAGCCTGTTACTCACGGATGCGCGCCAGCTTCATCTCAGGCGTCGCTTCCGCCATGAAGTCATCCACGCCGGCTTCCGCCGCAATGGATGCGGCAGTCAGGGCATTGTCCCCTGTCACCATGACAGTCCGTATGCCCATGGCCCGGAGCCGGGCAAAGCGTTCCCTGATGCCGCCCTTGACGATGTCTTTCAGATAAATGACTCCCAGCACGTCTTTTCCCCGAGCCACTACCAGCGGCGTACCGCCAACACGCGCGACATTCTGCACCATCATTTCCACCTCCTGCGGGAAAGTTCCGCCCCGGATTTTCACCCACTGCGCCACGCTTTCCGCCGCTCCTTTCCGGATGGAAACGGCCGGATGTCCGTCATGCTCCGCAATATCCACGCCACTCATGCGGGTGGAAGCGGAAAACGGGATAAAAGCAATATGGTCCGCGTCCATATGGCGGCCCCGGATTCCAAACTGTTTTTTAGCCAGCACTACGATGCTGCGGCCTTCCGGCGTTTCATCGGACAGGGAAGCAAGCTGGGCAGCTTCCGCCAGCTGCAGGTCATCCACACCGGGTGCAGGCAGGAATTCGTTCGCCATTCGATTGCCGAAGGTGATGGTTCCGGTTTTATCCAGCATCAGCACATCAATGTCCCCGGCTACTTCCACGGCGCGCCCGGACACAGCCAGCACATTCCGGCGCACAAGCCGGTCAATGCCGCTGATACCAACAGCACTTAACAATCCGCCGATCGTCGTCGGAATCAGGCATGCCAGAAGAGAGACCAGGATGGGCAGGGAAATACGGCCCTCCGCCCTGAAGCCTAGCGTCCGGGCAGAATCCTCAATGTATCCGGCCATGGCGGGAAGGGAAAAAACCACGGCAAGAAAAACAATGGTCAGTGCCACCAGCAGGATGCCCAGAGCGGTTTCATTGGGCGTTTTCTGCCGGCTGGCCCCCTCCACCATGGAAATCATGCGGGCCAGGAACGTATGGCCCGGTTCCACGGTAATACGGATAACAATGCCGTCACTGATTACACGGGTTCCTCCCGTTACAGCGCTGCGGTCCCCCCCGCTCTCACGGATGACCGGAGCGGATTCCCCGGTAATGGCGGATTCATCCACGCTAGCGATGCCTTCTATCACCTCTCCATCCAGGGGGATGATATCCCCGGCCTCGCACAACACTTTGTCCCCTTTGCGCAATTCGGAAATGGAGACGATTTCCTCCGTTCCCTTGTCCGTCAGCAAACGGGCGTTCACATAAACGCGCATTTCTTTCAGAGCGTCCGCATACGCCTTTCCCCGGCCCTCCGCCAGCGCTTCCGCAAAGTTGGCGAAAAACACGGTGAACCAGAGCCAGAGCGCGATTTGCAAAGTAAAGCCGAAGGGTTGCCCGGCAGCCAAATCCCTGATAAGGGCAATCGTTGCCATCAGGGCGCCGGCAGCCGTGATAAACATCACGAAGTTTTTAGACAGGACGCGCGGGTCAAATTTGCGCAGCGCATTCAGGAAAGCTGTTTTCAACATGGCTTCGTCATACCAGGATTGACTCTTTTTCTCCTTCATGATCATAAACATCCGGATTATCGGCGAATACGCCTTAAAGCATGGCTCCCGAATACAGGAGCAAATGCTCCAGAATAGGTCCCAAAGCCAGGGCCGGGAAGAAGGTGAGGGCTCCTACAACCAGCACGACGGCTACCAGCAGAACCATGAACATCAGGTTATCCGTCCCCATGGTGCCCTGGGCCGGCGGAGCGGTTTTCCTGGATGCCATGCTGCCAGCAATCATCATCACCGAAATAATGGTTCCGAAGCGGGCCAGCAGCATCGCCAACCCGCCCAGCAGGGAATAAAAAGGCGTATCCCCTGCAGCCAGACCAGCAAAGGCGCTTCCATTATTCCCGGCCTGGGAACCGAAGCAGTACAGGATTTCCGTCAGCCCGTGGGGGCCGGCATTGCAGATGGATGCCCGCCCGGCTTCCGTCGCGGCGGCCAGGCCGCTCATGACCAGGACGGCCATGCCGGGCAGAAGGATGCCCACCATGGAGCAGCACACTTCCCGGGTTCCCATTTTTTTGCCCAGGAATTCCGGGGTTCGCCCCACCATTAAACCGCACAGGAACACGGTAATCATGGCAAACATCAGCATGCTGTACAAGCCGCAGCCCAGACCTCCGAAAATTACCCCACCCAGCAGCATATTGAACAGGGCAATCCCGCCGCCCAGCGGGGACATGCTGGAATGCATGCAGTTCACGGACCCGTTGGAAGATGCCGTCGTAGCGACGGACCAGAGGGAACTGTTCGTAACGCCCAGGCGCACTTCCTTGCCTTCCAGCATTTCCATGCCCGGGAAAAGCGGGTTTCCCGCATGTTCCGCCCACTGGGACAAGACAATGGCCGCCACAAGCAGAATCATCATGGCTCCGAAGATAATCCACCCCTGCCTCTTTTTTCCAATCATGACGCCATAGGCGTATGGGCAGGCGCAGCCGGCCAGAAGCAGGGAGAGCATTTCAACCATATTGCTGAAGGGCGTGGGGTTTTCAAAAGGATGCGTGCTGTTGTTTCCGAAAAAGCCGCCGCCGTTTGCTCCGAGCTGTTTGATGGCTATCTGGGATGCCGCCGGGCCACTGGGTATCATCTGTTCCACGCCATCCATGCCCGGCACGGCAATGGGTCCGTCAAAGGACTGCACCACACCCTGGGAGACCAGCAGAAGAGCAATGACCGTGGAAACAGGGACCAGAAAATACAACGTGCTGCGCGTCAGATCCGTCCAGAAGTTCCCCAGAGTAGAAGCGCATCTCCTTTCCAGCCCGCGGATCAGGGCGGACATGACGGCAATTCCCGTACCGGCGCTGACGAAATTTTGCACGCCCAGCCCGGTCATTTGAACAAAATAACTGACGCCTTCCGGCCCTTCCCCTGAATAGAACTGCCAGTTAGTGCTGGTCACGAAGCTGATGGCTGTATTCAAGGCTATATCCCACCGCATATTTTCAGTTCCGGCGGGATTCAGAGGCAGCCATTTCTGGCACAGCAGGGAAAGGAAAAGGACGAGGAATCCAGCGGCGTTAAACAAAAGAACGGTCGTCAAATACTTCTTCCAGTCCATTTCGCGGGTGGGGTCCACTCCGGCCATACGGTAGACGCAGCGCTCCACGGGACCCAGAACCGGGGAAAGCCATGTCTGCCTTCCCATCAAAACACTTGCCAGCCATTTTCCGAGAAACGGGGTGAAAG
>OHAE01002561.1_pt1 | contig 10720 bp, 9 predicted proteins | sample 1577061 | NCBI WGS metagenome assembly OHAE01 (sample SAMEA3541535, study PRJEB24748) | human gut metagenome | biome: human gut; feature: human-associated habitat; material: faeces | place: China | collected 2012
ACATAAACCATTCATGTGGATGAGTTCCCATCATTTTCATTCCATATTTCATTGCGAAGTTGCAGTTGGAAGTTCCGGTGCAATATTGCGCTGTTTCGTTCAGTTTCTTGATAACTGCTTCCTGCACATCGATGGAGAATCTTCTCCGTGTGCCGAACTCTGAAAAGCGGAGCTGATGTTGGTTCGATAACTCTATTTTCTCCGACAGCTTGCAAAGAATCCCGTTCATGTCTGCTACATGGCCGAAGAACCGGTTTTTGATTTCAGAAACAATAGCGAGCAAAGGCACTTCATATAAAGTCACTTTATAAAGCAAGTCAGTCACTTCGATGTGGAGATGACAGGCTTCATCCAGATGAATATCAATCTTATTCGGGTCGAAACGAAAAGAAGACAACCACTCCCAGTAGACTCTCGGAAGAAATCTGCAATTCTTCGTCATGTATTCCAACTCCTCTTCCGTGAATCTCAACTGACTAAGATTCTTGATCTCTGCCTTGAGTGTTTCCAGAAAAGCTTCGGTATACTTTGTTTCGTTCCGGTCATTGAAACTAAAAGTACCCATTGCATAAGGAAACAGTTTGATATAAGCGTACGAGGTGGTAAACTTATAGAGGTCTGTATCTAGTAGTGTTTTAACAATCATGACGTTGGTTCTTTTCTATTAATAACGTTGTAAAGTTAGTATTTGTTGAACGAAATAATAGCCTGCTGACAGATAATTATTCCATTTTTGGGATCGATTTATACCTGATTATCTGATATTATCATTAATTTTGCCGTAATTATGTATTAAATAAAAGATGTTTGGTATGAAAAACGCTTTGGTATATAGCTGCGTATTACTGTTGTTATCATGTGGCGGAAAAACCGGAGGAGCTTCGCAATCTTCTTCCACGAATCAGGAAACACAGGAAAACGCTTTAAGCGAAAAAACTACTGCTATTTCCGAAGCTTTCTCTATGGATTTTTATAAAGGAAGTGATTGGATTATTCCTGATACGCTTTCCGAATCATTGCTAAAAGAACCGGAAGCATCTTCTTTGAAGGTCTATGACTCCGACAGTATTTACCGGAAACAAGTCGATGGCGTGGAACGTTGTTTTTACAAGGACTCATTGATGAACGGTGCTTATAAACACTTTTATTTTCGCTCGACTGATTCTTTTGTGTCGGAACCCTATTATTCGGTAGTTGTTTATAAAGACGGAATAAAGAACGATACAGTGCGTCATTACAGTATCTCTTCCCATTGTATGACAAGTCGTATAATCACTCTTGACAGTATTTGTGAACTTTATCAATCTTATTATTCCAACGGATATCCTCATATCTTTTACCAGGCTACACGAGGTAAACTTAACGGAGTACGTCAGAGATGGTATTATGATGGAAAGCCGGACTGGTTTGAACACTATAAAGATGGGAAGCTAAACGGAGAGGAAATGAGATGGCACGCCAACGGACATCTGTGGCAGGTTAATCATTATATTGACGATCAGGAAGTGTTACCGACCGAATGTTGGTATTATAGCCATTCGGAATACGCTTATAATGACCCTAACGGGGTAGCGGAGGCTCCCGACTGGTATGAGTATAAATATCAGGCATCAGAAGGGACTCCCTTTTATTACATTCAAGAAATTTATGCGTTGGAGAACGGCAAAAAGTATCTTCTGAAACGAAAATATTTTGAAAAAGATTCCGATGAGCCGATATACTTCATGGATGATAAGTGTGATTCTGTAAAACGAAGCATTGTGACGGTCGGAACTCAAAAGCGGCTGGATATAAGGAATTATTCTGGCGGGCGGCTACGTCGTTTCGAGAGTTATCCGTACTCGGAGAAAGGCGTGCCGGGTGTCATGACTGAAATTTATTCTGAAGAAGGCAACCGGATTGCAAAGAGTATGTATGACTATCATAGTGGAAGAATGATCTCCTTGCGTATGTATAGCAATACAGGGGCAGACGTGAAAAAACTTGAATTTGCTGAATATACGAATATGAAGGCGGATAGTTGTAATAAACAGCTTGATTCTGGTAAAGGGCGTTATACAAACAATCAGAATAAACTGTCCGTGCGCTGGAAAAAGGGGGAACTCGCACTGCTGAATTCTCCGGCGAAAGAAGATGAAGATGGATTTATAAAATGGTACTATGATGGGTATCAGTCTGATTACGGTCTGCATTTTTTTCACTATTCAGGGTTTGAGAGCTGGGGCTATTTTGTGATGAGTGATGTTACAGGAGAAGTTTATGAATATCGTAGTATAGATACCCCTTTATTCTGTGGAAAATCCGGTCTTTTCCTTGTCATAGATGAAAATCCGTATAAGGAAGAATGTTATGTCCGCGTTTACAAGATGCTTCCCGAAGGACGTTTGGCGGAAGTTGCCGCACTCAATCGGGGAGGAGGGGATTATTTTGAGGTTGATTTGGACGATTTTGTCTGGGTGGGTGAAAGTTCATTCATTGCCAATAAAAAAACGTCGGAAGATGAACTTCAATGTGACTTTTACGGAGGATGCTCTGGCAGTTGCCTGGAAGAGTACAGGAAGTGTGGCTATCTGCAAATCGACGAAGACGGCTGGGGGTATGTGCGCGTCGATCTTCGTCCTGATGCTTTGCAGACTAAGCAGGAGCTTCCGTCTTCACTAGAAGCTATTAACGAAATGAATGCATGGGTAAAGTCATTGTGAAACCCAGAAACAATGGAAAATCATGCATCCACTCTTCCCCCTTTTTGATAGATATTTTAAGATCATTACTGTCTATTCTACTAATTCCCGGTTGCATCCGCTATTGATAAATAGCGAAAGAAGCCATATTCCCATTATTGTCATTTTATTCATTGTATTAAAGTTATGTTCTATGATAACGCTACTGTCGGGTTATGAGCAGTCAGGCCACCATCTACGACGATTGTTTGTCCCGTGATGTACCTTGCATCGTTCGAAGCCAGAAAAGCGATGGCAGCTGCGACGTCTTCCGGTTCTCCTAAATAAGGAGTGGCACATTGGCCGAGGAAGATGTTGCGTACATCTTCATTCAGGTTATCCAATGCCGCGGGGGTAAGTACCAATCCCGGGGCTACGGCATTGCAGCGGATATTTTTCTTTCCCATTTGGGTAGCGATGTATTTCGTCAGGTTGATGACGCCCGCTTTGCTGGCACCATATAATGTACCGTTAGCATCAGCAGTAAGTCCGCTTATGGAAGCTACGTTGACAATGTTTCCGCCGCCATTGGTAGTCATGATAGGGATGACCTGTTGAGAAAGGTACATGGTACAGCAGAGATTCAGGTGGAATGCCTCGTCAAAGTAATTGATATCCAGCTTCTCGATGTTAAGGTCACGTTTGGGATCGGTTCCTCCTACATTATTAATCAGTACATCTATTCGTTGATATTCATTCATAGAAAAATCAATCAGCTCTTTGCAACTCTGGAGTTCGGTGGCGGAGAAATAGACATGGCGCACGTCGGCCCCTGCATGAGTAAGTTCGTTGGCAAGCTGTTCCGCCTTTTTTTCAGAATGGTCAGCAATGACTACTTTGCCCCCTTCGGAGACAATGCGGCGTGTGGTTGCTTCGCCAATACCACCGGCAGCACCGGTGATGACAACTACTTTATTTTCGAATCTGTTCATATATTGGGAATTTGATAGTTACCTTCTATTAGAAACAGATGACAGAGGAATTTGTTAGACCTCATAAACTCTCTTTAATAAGATAAGGTGTCCGATTGGAAAACATTTGCATCTCCTCCAGTTTTATGCCCTGATTATTTAAGAAAACTGTTAAATGTTAATGCCCGGTCGCTTATTTGTTAATACGGTTCTGATTCTATTAAACCATGTTATAAGATACGCTGCATCGGGCCGAAAATTTGGAGATAACCGAAAAGTCCGTATCTTTGTACTGTGTTTTTCATAGTATTAGATTTAAGGTTAACAAAAGATTGGCTGTCTGGGATAGATAGCCTTTTTTTATGCCTGTAAGTCAGATACGGATTAGGAAGATTAAAACAACGAATATTGGTTATCCCGCAGACTCTTCATCTCTCGTTCCTTTACTATATCATCTTCGGATAAATGACCGATGAGCAACGGCGAGTTTTTATCATGTTTCTTCATATTATATGCTGCTGTATTGTAATTGCCCTTGATGGCATAGCAATAAACACATCCGTTCAGACAACTTTCATAAGTCCCGATATCAATACTTTCGATACAGTTGCAGATATTACGCTGGTTTTTATCCTTTTGAGCAAGGATAGGATAACCGGTGATCTTTTCAATCAGCCCTTTATCAATGCACAAGCCGCTGGGAATACCCAAATGTCTTAAATCTACCTTGACGGTACAAGTGTCCAGCTGTATACCGGGATAAATATCTATTGTCTTTTTAAAGGAGACGGCCATTTCTTCTATTTCCTCTTTGGTCAGCGGATTGATGTTGAATGGTTGTATCGAGTTTCGGATATGGGGGTAATGGTCTATAAATCCCAGCATACATTTTGAGGTATGGTCTTTGAGTTCATGGGCAATCCGGGCGAATGCTTCCTGGTGGAAAGAAACGTTGTATTCCTCATTCGTCAGTATCGGATCATATCTCCAAATCATTTTTTCTCTGCCAATTTTGTCTGCCAGCTTTTTAAAGGTATCAATTCGTTTATCGATAGGTGGCAAACGATTCTCCAATTTTTCTCCGTAAGGGTTGAGTGTAAATTGGAAGTAATAGTTGTAATCCTGTAATTTATCCAGCTGGTTAAGCATCGGGACCGGGTTCTTGGTCCAGAATACGAAACAATCTACCACAGCAGGAGATAAGGAAATCCTGCTAATCATTTTCGGATGATAAGGATTGGGCACTAATACAAATCCTTCTTTTATCCGGTTGAAAAACCATTGAGAATAGAATGCCGGAATATCTGTCCGGCGGCTGGCACTGATTATCATAGTTCAAAGTTACGAAAAAAAACAATGTCGTTTCCATGATTAGCCTTTTTTTCTATTCTTACTTATCCGGGGAGCAACTTATGTGAATGAATATGTTAAATGTTAACGGATGAAGTCTGAAATGTTAATGCGATTCTCGGAGTATTAAACCCTGTTATAATATCGTCTGTTTAGGCGCTGGAATTTGCTATTTATCTGAAATATGGTACCTTTGTACTGTGTTTTTTTCATAAGTATTAGATTTAAGGTTAACAAAAGATTGGTTGCTCGTGATGAGTAGCCATTTTTTGTTTTTATACACGTTGGTTGCTTATTCCTTAATCATCGTTAGCAGCATTTTAAATTTCTCCACTACACTTCTCGAATATGCATTGTTTGTCTATAACAAAAAACGATTTTTATTGTTATAGTACGAAAGACTTAATAAACGAACCATTATGAAGAAGAATATTTTATTTTTCGGAGCACTTGTAGGTGCTCTCTTGTTGGTTTCTTGTTCGGGAGGAAACAAGAAACAGGCTGCGTCCTCTGTCACTTCGGAGGAATTGGACAATGCCAGTAAGGTGATAAACTATTATCATACATCGCTTATCGTGTTGAGGCATGTAGCCAATGCGAAAGACATAAATGCAGTTTTGGGATATATGGAACAGACAGGAAAAGTTCCTGAAGTATCTCCGATTGCACCACCTGAAGTATCTGCCAGAGATACAGCGGAATTGATGGATCCGGGAGATTATTTTAATATAGAAGTCCGTCAGAATCTGAAGCAGAGTTATCGAGGACTTTTCAGTGCAAGGACGCAATTCTATGATAATTTTAATAAATTCCTCTCTTACAAGCAGGCAAAAGAGACTGCAAAGATCGGCAAGCTCCTCGACGAGAACTATCGGCTTAGTGTAGAAATGTCGGAATATAAACAAGTGATCTTTGATATTCTAAGCCCTCTGACAGAACAAGCTGAAAAAGAACTGCTTGCCGATGAACCGTTGAAAGATCAAATCATGGCCATGCGTAAGATGTCCGGCACCGTGCAAAGCATCATGAATCTCTATTCACGCAAACATGCGCTGGACGGTATGCGTATTGATATGAAGATGGCCGAACTGAAGAAAGAACTCGAAGCTGCAAAGAAACTTCCTGCTGTCACAGGTTATGATGAAGAACAGAAGAATTATTATAGCTTCCTGACTTCCGTAGAATCATTTATGAAAGATATGCAGAAAGCCAGAGATAAAGGTAGCTATTCCGACGAGGACTATAATGCGATGTCGGAGGCCTACGAATACGGACTTTCCGTTATCTAAAGAATCTTCCTCTGTTTGAATGTGAGCTACAATCATGCTCTTTCAAACAGAGGATGTTTTTTTATTAAGAAAAGGTTTGCCGTCTTTTCAATTGTACCTTATTCTCAAATAAGGATCCTGCCTTAAATCCTTATCTGTTTATCATTCCGGCATATCTGTTCTTAATAGGACGACTCCCTAATTTATAAAAAGTCTTTTTTTTACTATACCTCTTTAAACAGGAGCTTTACTTTTGCATTTGAATTAAGAAATAATATCTTTGCTCTATGCAATCATTTCAACTCATAAAACCCTGTTTGGCGCTTGCTCCTTATATACGGCATTACTGGATATTGCAAGACGATTCAGTGACTCCGGTTTCCGAACGGACTCTGCCCATTGGCTGTATGCAACTGGTATTTCATAAAGGGAAACAACTCCTTTTGTCGGGCGAGTCGGAACTACAACCTCAATCCTTTATTTCCGGACAATCGGTCGGCTTTTCGGATGTACAGTCGACGGGTAGGATAGAAATGATTACTGTTGTTTTCCAGCCTTATGCAGTTAAAGCATTGTTTCATATTCCCAGCCATCTGTTTCACGGACAAAATGTAGATACCGATGCGATGGAAGATGTAGAACTGTCGGATTTGGTGAAACAGGTCACTGACACTTCTGATAATGCCGTTTCTATTCGTTTGATAGAGCAGTTTTTCCTTCGTCGTTTATACACCCTTCCGGAGTATAACCTCAAGCGGATGTCTGCTGTGTTTCATGAAATAAACCTCCAGCCACAAATCAACATTGCTCATCTGTCGGAAACAGCCTGTTTGAGCAGTAAGCAGTTTGGACGTATCTTTGCCGATTATGTCGGCACTACTCCCAAAGAATTTATTCGCATTGTCCGTATGCAGCGGGCATTGTCAATGTTGCAGCAGGATGCCACTATCCCTTTTGTACAAGTAGCTTACGAATGTGGCTTCTCCGATCAGTCTCACATGATAAAGGAATTCAAACTCTTTTCCGGTTACACCCCTGCAGAGTATCTTTCTGTCTGCGCTCCTTATTCCGATTATTTTTCCGAACTTTAAAGATGTCCCTTTTTTCCTATCAGGCTTCCTCGTGTTGCCCTACTTTTGCAGTGTCTTTGCAAAGGCTTAGTAGTAACGATAAAAAAGAAACGAAATGAAAAAACTAATTGCATTTTTTGAGATTCCTGCTTCCGATTTCCATCGGGCTGTCGATTTTTACGAAACAGTATTGGGTATGCAACTTCCGACTTTTGAATGTGAAACAGAAAAAATGGCTTGTTTCACAGAAGAAGGTGAAACCGTCGGTGCTATCTCTTATGCTTCAAATTTCGACTTTCTTCCTTCAACGCATGGAGTGCTTATCCATTTCAACTGTGAGGATATAGAACAGACCTTGGAAAAAGTACTTCTGAAAGGAGGGAAAGTAGTCATTCCCAGAACAAAGATCGAGGCGGACGGCAAAGGATGGTTTGCCGTATTCACTGATAGTGAAGGAAACCGGATTGGCATTTATGCTGAAAAATAACAGGTAGGAGAGAGGAAGGCAGCCTGTTATAGCATAATATGTTTTTAGATGCGGATAACGCAAAATGACACGGATAAGAAGATTATAAATCTGCTAAATCCGTGTCATCCGCGTCTAAAAGATAGACTTATCAGGGTTTTGCACTGTCCTCCAAAAGTCAGACGTTAAATCACATCTTTATTCATTCTCTTTATTCCGCCATTTGTCTGTCCGCATTATTCTACCGGAATATAAATTTCCGTCAACAACTCTTCGGGAGCAGTGTCGCATGGATTGTTCAGATAACGTTCCGCGCTGGCTTCATCACGCAGCGTACATTCCATTTCGGGCAGACACTTTCCGTAAATCGTATCATACACAGCTTGCAAATTGTCATACGGACCTTTATACAAGAAGATAGCATAACGTCCGGCCGGGATCACCTTAAATCCGACATCACTTTTTGGGGTTACCTTTACAGGCATTACCATACATACGTCTGTACGCAGTTTTTCTGCCGGTGTCACTTTCGGATCATCGTGATAGATGCAAAGCGGGCTGAAATCTCCCATCGGCAACTGTTGTTCTTTGATGAATTGGAATAAACGGCCCCAGGTGCCACCGTAATCATTCAGTTTGTAATCGCCGGTGAGACGGATATAAATCACATTCCGTTCGGAAACGTTTCTGATCTCTCTTTTTAGTTCCAGGTCTGGCCTGATAATCGCTGGTTTCATAATTACAAAGTTTTTATTGTTTCTATATTCTAAAGGTGAAATGCCATAAAATTGCTTGAACACTTTCGACAACGAAGAAGGAGATGAGTAACCAATCCGGTAGGCGATGTCGGCAATCGGAACATCCGAGTAGCGGAGTAGACGTGCGGCAGCTTCTGTCCGCGTCCGGACAATAAACGTACCAATCGGTTCACCGAGAAAAGCTTTCATGATCCGGTGAAAGTAAAAAGGAGAAAAGTTTGAAATTCTGGCCAGAGATTTTAAATCAATGTCTTCTCCCAAATGTTGGTTGATGTATTCCACTACAACATTTACGCACTTTTGATATTCTTCTTTCGTTGTTTTTTTCTGTTGCATAACTTATTCTGGTATTTCACTCCGCAAAGGTATTGGTAAAAAAGCGAAATGACTTGTCCGATATTGCGGAAATGTCAATTTCCTATTTTCTTTCTGTGATTGCCCGATTCCTGTTTTGAGAATTTATTTTGATATATAATGTTCCTTTTAGTGGTGTTATGGTACGAATTATTACCAAGTTTTTAATCACTAGACGCGAAATTGATTTCTTTGTTTTAAATAATGTCAAAAACTAAAACAAAAAACTTGGTTTTGTTATAAACAATTATTAAAATGACTATATTGTAACCAAATTATTAATAAAAATAGCCATGGATAAAACAATTGTAGGGAACAATGCCGGAAAAGTTTGGTGTGCCCTGAAAGAAATTGGTGAAATTTCAATACCTGAATTGGCAAGAAGATTAAACCTAAGCGTAGAAAGTACAGCATTGGCGGCCGGTTGGCTGGCAAGAGAAAACAAAATTTGTATCCAGCGAAAGAACGGATTAATTGCTTTATCTGATGAAAGCACTTTCCCTTTTAGCTTTGGATAATTACAGATTTTGCGAGTGAGTATCTTTGGATTTCCGTTAACTTGTAAGTAAGAAAATGTCGATATAAGGTATCACATGCAAAGTTTGAACTTAAGAAGTTTAATATTTAAAAGAGTTGCTCCGTAATAGGGCAACTCTTTTAACGTATAATAAACGTATAAAAATATCAAATCGTTCTTGTTGATAGGTAAAATATAGATACTTATATTTCGCAATAATAATAGTCGATTTTTCTTTAAAAGTTCTACTTTGGAGGATTTGTTCAGAATCCTACCCGCTTTCTTCCTAAAGAGAAATCCATGCCTTCGTAATTATAGATTTCAGCCAGTGTCATAGGTTGTGTCTGTTGGGGGATATCCAGTCCTTCTTCCTTTATTAGTTGGTTTACTTTGTCGGTTGTCAGGTCTTTAAATTCGTACCGGGCAGCCAGACGTCCTTTTCTAAGCAAGGCTTCGTCGATATCTTTTAGTGGAGCGTTGAATGTGCAGATAAATTTGATACATAATTCATCGCTTAATAGTCCGTCGCTGATATTCAGTATGTTGACTAGTCCGGCATTCATGCGGTTGCTTCCGTTGCGGCTTGACAATAACTCTTCGCAATCTTCTACGATAAAGATCGAATTCTTTTGTTGGCGGATAAAAGTGATAAAGCTAGGGTCCGAAAGTTTGTCTACCAGGTCGCCGCTCATATAAATCATTCTCTTTTTTCCGAGATTGATAAGATGACGGATATAAGTTGTTTTCCCCGTACCTTGTTTCCCGTGCAGAATGATTAAACCGCTTTTATTCTCCTCTAATAGGAAGTTTTCGATTTCAGCGGCTACGGGAGCAAAATCATTGTTATAGTGGCGGTCAATCTGAATGGCCGGCTTATTGATTTGCGATTGTTTCAGGCTGAAGTAGTTATGAGCGTATGTTACTATAAATAGGTTGTTCAGTTTCTCATTCTCCTTTTTGTGGTTTTCGCAAATTTGATTGATACGATCGATTTCTTCCTTATCAATATTGGAATAGGCTATTTTTATGCAATTATCAAAATAGCCAATCATTAAATTCTTCTTGCAGATAACGATGCAATCATATAACTCTTTTGTAGATGTATCTTCTTCTTCCTCCTCTTCCTCTTTTTCATTCTCAAAATGATTGCAATATATATGCTCGAATATATCGAACGCATCGTCTTGCTGATAAAGTTCTTTGATTTCTTTCAGGAAATCCTGGTTTACTTTATATTTCACCATTTTCATAGAAGGGAATCGTTTGAATATCTGATAGAATAGACTACAAATGCTACTGTCGCTGA
>OHAE01002587.1_pt1 | contig 10599 bp, 7 predicted proteins | sample 1577061 | NCBI WGS metagenome assembly OHAE01 (sample SAMEA3541535, study PRJEB24748) | human gut metagenome | biome: human gut; feature: human-associated habitat; material: faeces | place: China | collected 2012
GGCGCTGAGCCGCGAGCGTGAACACGGCACGGTGGAACACTTACTGGTGATGCCGATAACGCCGTTTGAGATCATGATGGCGAAGATCTGGTCGATGGGGCTGGTGGTGCTGGTGGTATCGGGATTATCGCTGGTGCTGATGGTGAAAGGTGTACTGGGCGTACCGATTGAAGGCTCGATCCCGCTGTTTATGCTGGGCGTGGCGCTCAGTCTGTTTGCCACCACGTCAATCGGCATTTTTATGGGGACGATAGCGCGTTCAATGCCGCAACTGGGGCTGCTGGTGATTCTGGTGCTGCTGCCGCTGCAAATGCTTTCCGGTGGTTCCACGCCGCGCGAAAGTATGCCGCAGATGGTGCAGGACATTATGCTGACCATGCCGACGACACACTTTGTTAGCCTCGCGCAGGCCATCCTCTACCGGGGTGCCGGATTCGAAATCGTCTGGCCGCAGTTTCTGACGCTGATGGCAATTGGCGGCGCATTTTTCACCATTGCGCTGCTGCGATTCAGGAAGACGATTGGGACAATGGCGTAAATACAATTGCCCGATGCGTAAGCTTATAGGGACTACGCATCGGTGCAATTTATTGAATTTTGTTGTTTTTAGGCCGGATAAGGCGTTTATGAACTGACCCCCAAAACCTGGACAGTTTCAGTTAACCGGCTTTTTGATACTCAGTCCTGTATTCAGGGCAAGATTACGAAAGCCCGCTCCCCGCAAGGACTGACGCCAGATAGTTTCTGTCCATGGCTGCTTTTCGCATCTTACGTCTTAACCCTGCCTTGAATACCTTATCATTCGTCAAAATATTAATAGCAATGTGCCGTATCCCTGAAAATAATTCTGCTGCATTTCCTCTTCTTATTTTGCAGTCGTCTTCATTCATTACCACGTCCAGACGCCAGTGCAGCTTATTCTCCACGTGCCAGTGATTTCGGATCGCTGTGGCGAATTTCTCAGCGGTTAAATCAGCAGAACTGATATAATATCTGACCGTCATTTCTGGCTCTTTCTTTTGTTCTGCTATTATGGACCGAAAGGAGACTGCCACGCATAATTTCTTCAGCCCTTTCCATTCAAACGTGAAATCAATAAGTTCATCAGGGACATCGCAAACAATATGAAGACGGATTTCTTCTCTGCCGTGACTCTTTTCACTGATTGCGTAACTGTCATGCTCTGGATTATTTAATTCTTTCAGCGGAAATTTTTCCTCGAAGGCTTTATTTAGCCGCCCCTGGTTTCCTTTTACCGCGAATAAATAATCACCTCCCTGTTTTTGTATCTTCTCTGCAATATCTTTCTGGCAACCCATCGCATCAGTTGTGATGATTTTTCCTTTAATATCCAGCATGTTAAGAAGTTCTGGGATAGCTGTAATCTCATTAGATTTCTCATCCGTCTTGATCTGTCCGATGACCAGACTGTGCATTGTTGAGAACGCACTAATGACATGAATCGCTCCCCTGCGGCGACTCTTGTCATAAGAGTGCCGGAGCGTTTTTCCATCAATTGCAATGACGTCTTTATCATCTGAAGAATGGCAGTCACGCATCCAGTTAATAAAGCACTCGTGAAATTTTGCAGGACTGATACAGGATACAACTCTGGCAATGGTATCGTGAACAGGAATACCATTTTCAAAATCACCATATTGCTTCAAAAAATCGAGATGTGTTTCCCCAAAATCCTCTATATCTTCCCAACCTTCTGCACCAGAAATAACGGCACAAATAGTCAACAGTAGAATATCCGATAATTTATGTTCCACTTTCCAGGCTTGTCTGTAATCGGGGATAATAGAAATATGTTCCATCAATTTTTTAAGTTCCATTTTGTTCTCCTTAATTAGGTAAGGAGTATTTGATCATGTATAAGCAATAAAAAACAGCTTCAGGTAATAAGGAATATCTCAATTTTTAAACATAAAATGCGAATTATTTAGTGCAAAAAGTGAACTTTTGATGATCTTTCCCTGGCCGTTGACTCGATTGCCGTAGCTCGAACGCAAGCACTCTTATCATTCAATGCCATATTGTTCAAAATATTAAAAACATTATCTTCGCATTTTTTGCAAATTTTTATTTGCCCGAGTATAAATGCTCCGATATCTCTACGGATATAATTTTTATCAGAGCAGAACTCAATTGCCAATCTAACAGCGTCTTGCCCACCTCTTAACTGTAATACTCTGGCAGATGAAATCCTTTTCAAGGAATTGTGATCATCAAGTAAGCGAAATAATTCATCATCATTTAGTTTCTTACATTTATTATATAAACCATACTCTTTACTTGCCTTTCTTTTCTGGTATGTATTTGACATTGCAGGAACCTCCATAAAGGCTATCTTTTTCTATCGTTTGACTGTCTGGAGTCCTCCACCTACTCTGCCATCAGCGCACACGATGTTTGATTATCCTTACATACTTATTTTCCGTGGCCAAAATTCAGAATTCTCCCATCATTTTTGCCTATTTCTATAATAAAAACCCCACCAGCAATTTGGTCTGAGTGAATGGTACCTTCAACAACCCAACTTGTTGTTAACTCAGTGATTTCGTATGGTTTTTCTTCTTCTGCGGCATCCTGTCCATAACGATTCTTAACATATATCTCAGCTAATTCCAATGCTATAGCTTTATTTTTAACCAAATTTCTAACGGTATATTTACCTTCACTTTCATACTTGCGCATTATTTTAATATTATTATTACACTGCGCCCATGTGTTGTATGTAAAAACAAACAAAGATACAATGACACAGTTCCTAAACAATATTTTTTACATATTACCATGAACTCTGCAGACATTAGGTAATCCTTTTCTGTTTGTTATTTCCTTCCCGTGGTTATCTATTGCTTTAAAATTACCACTGGGCGTACCTAAATAAAATGACTTGATATTGTTATCTTTACTTTTAACTATTTTCTCATCTTTACCTGAAAATATTTCGTCCCAATATTCTCCATGACTATCTGCACCATGAGTATGATAAGCTGATACTTTCTCAGTACCATTAGGGCAAGGGCTATTGAATGGATATGATCCTTTTCTTTCTCCTCGGTTAGGTGCTGTTGAGAAATATCTGCCACTATTATCCTTACATATTAAACCAGCGAACTCTTTATCTTCGCAAATAGATTGGCTATTTATTTTATTTAAGGCGTCATATGCGGTGCTATCTATAGAATCAAATTTATCTGGACCTATCATAGCGGATAGTGTGCCGCAAAGACCATTAGTACATGCCCCCGATTTTGCATCCTCCCACATAGATAAACCCAGGGGGTCGATGTCTGATATCGGATTCAATTGATATCCATACAGGTTCCATCCCCCCTTCAGTCCAATCGGATCCTGAGTGATATATCGCCCCTGCAGCGGGTCATAATAGCGGTGGCGGTTGTAATACAGGCCGGACTCCTCATCATACTGCTGCCCCGGCAGGCGGATAAGCTGCTGCAGCTGATGCGGGTTCTCTTCATTCAGCAGGTTGCCCCATTCATCATATTCTGCGCACCACGCTGTTGCCCCTTCCGTGCTGATGAGCGCCAGCGGCAGGCCGCGATGGTCGCAGTGGTACAGGTGGATTTTTCGCGCCGGCGTGTACACCGGGTCCATCTGGTTTTTCATCTGCTCCACGGTCAGGCCGCACGATGCCAGCCAGCGGCGGCTTTCCTCACTCACCCGGTCAGCCAGGATTTCACTTCCCAGCCGGTCGAGCATCTGCACCAGCACCGGCGGGAACACCACACTGCCACCGTCTTCGCCGCCGGACTGCTGAAGGGCATCCGCCAGGCTGCGGCGCTGCGTTTTCGCCAGCTCACCGGTGGCAGTTTCGACCCTGATGAGTGGCGTGAAGCTCCCCGGCTGATAAATCGTCTGGATGCGGGTTCTGTCGTTCTGTATCGTGGTCAGGCGGTCGCCGTCCCAGCCGTACCAGGTCACTTGCGGTTTCCGTGACAGCGACATCCAGCCCGTCAGGTCCCGTTCACGCCGCCACACCCGTTTTGCCACCCTGCGGCCCAGCGGGTCGTAAAGATAGCGACTTTCGACCAGCGGCTCTTCATATTGTGTCCGCGTGTAGTGCACCAGCCGGTGCTGACTGTCGTAATGGTACCGGTGAGTCCGCTCATCATCCGTGCGGATAACCCCTTCCGGGATGAGGTCGGTTTTCTCTGTCAGCCTGCCGTGACGGTCATACCGGTAAAGATAGTGCGCGTCACGGGCGATACGGTTATCCGGCCACATGCTGAGGGTGCTGTCCGGGTGCAGCTCCGGGTCGGGCAGGCGGTTACCTGCCGGGTCTGTGGCATACGGGATATCAATGCCCAGGTTACATATAATAATAAGAGCAATTAACTTAATTTATTTGTTTATAATGCGCTTACTTAATACAAACCATTGAATATACCCTCCTGACAGAAAATAAAGCCATATTATTATCGCCATAATATACTTACTATCAATCCTTACGCCAATAATGTCTGATACAGTCTCTATAAATATTAGAGCAATAAAGAATACTATGCCTGTTGGAAAACATATTACCATCATTCCATAAGACATGAGACTAATTAACTCGCTCACATCACGAGTGGAGTCTAATAGTGAAAGTCTATGCATGGAAAAGAATAGTATTAAAAGCGATAAAGCCAGCCATATAGCTCTGAATAAAAAAATAATATATTTCATTACATCACTCCGGTGAATACAAATCTAATAAAACGTCCAATGTTATTTCCGGAGCACTTCATCTTACATGTTTCTAAAGAATCATTAGACCAGTCTTGGCAGTTTTTAAATAGCCCTAAATTTATAGGTGTGAATATATCAGGCAATACAGAATAACGCGGCCTTACCTCTTTAAACTTCCCTTTTAAACAGTTCTCCACACAACTATTATCGGTTTCAACGAGGTCACAACGGCCAGCAGCTTCTTTTGTATCATTACTTGCTTTACCTGGCCCCCATAGACCATCTCCTTTTGATTCTCCCCGTTGGTCTTGGCCACCACAAGTATAGTCCCCTTTACCATCTGGGACACAAAGATATTGATGATAGAACGGATTCCCCCATATATCTGGACCGCTTCTTTCACCAGTTCCGCCCATTGAATGCAGTGGCTTAATGCATTTTAGTGTTTCTAATCCTAATGGATCTATATTTGAGATCGGATTCAACGGATACTGATAAAAATTCCATCCCCCTTTCAGCCCAATCGGATCCTGAGTGATATATCGCCCCTGCAGCGGGTCATAATAGCGGTGGCGGTTGTAATACAGGCCGGACTCCTCATCATACTGCTGCCCCGGCAGGCGGATAAGCTGCTGCAGCTGATGCGGGTTCTCTTCATTCAGCAGGTTGCCCCATTCATCATATTCTGCGCACCACGCTGTTGCCCCTTCCGTGCTGATGAGCGCCAGCGGCAGGCCGCGATGGTCGCAGTGGTACAGGTGGATTTTTCGCGCCGGCGTGTACACCGGGTCCATCTGGTTTTTCATCTGCTCCACGGTCAGGCCGCACGATGCCAGCCAGCGGCGGCTTTCCTCACTCACCCGGTCAGCCAGGATTTCACTTCCCAGCCGGTCGAGCATCTGCACCAGCACCGGCGGGAACACCACACTGCCACCGTCTTCGCCGCCGGACTGCTGAAGGGCATCCGCCAGGCTGCGGCGCTGCGTTTTCGCCAGCTCACCGGTGGCAGTTTCGACCCTGATGAGTGGCGTGAAGCTCCCCGGCTGATAAATCGTCTGGATGCGGGTTCTGTCGTTCTGTATCGTGGTCAGGCGGTCGCCGTCCCAGCCGTACCAGGTCACTTGCGGTTTCCGTGACAGCGACATCCAGCCCGTCAGGTCCCGTTCACGCCGCCACACCCGTTTTGCCACCCTGCGGCCCAGCGGGTCGTAAAGATAGCGACTTTCGACCAGCGGCTCTTCATATTGTGTCCGCGTGTAGTGCACCAGCCGGTGCTGACTGTCGTAATGGTACCGGTGAGTCCGCTCATCATCCGTGCGGATAACCCCTTCCGGGATGAGGTCGGTTTTCTCTGTCAGCCTGCCGTGACGGTCATACCGGTAAAGATAGTGCGCGTCACGGGCGATACGGTTATCCGGCCACATGCTGAGGGTGCTGTCCGGGTGCAGCTCCGGGTCGGGCAGGCGGTTACCTGCCGGGTCTGTGGCATACGGGATGCGGATATCCAGATTCGCTGCGGTGGTGTGAACGCCGGTCAGCCTGCCGGTGGTGCTGTAGCTGTAACTCCGGGTCTGGCGCGGGCTGCTGATGCGGATGAGTTCGCCGTTGTCGTTCCAGGTGTAATCGCGGTCAGACAGCAGGCTGTTCAGGTGCTGGCTCTGTAACTGCCCGGCAGGGGTATAAGCGGTGGTGAGTTCATAACGGCCGAAGCTGCGCAGCGTTTCCCGGTGCAGGCGGTCGCGGGTGTACTCCACCAGCGGTGTGTCGCCGAGTTTCATGCCTGACAGCCAGCCGCTGCCGTAGGTCAGCCATTCCACGGCGGGCAGGCTGTCCGGTATACAGCGGTTCGCCAGTCCCTGTGCGTTGTACGCATGTCTGGTCTCATGCTGCCAGAGCAGTTCATTCGTCTGCGGATGATGCACCGTCAGGTGTTCACTGGCGAGGCGGCCTTTACTGTCATAACCATAGTGCACCGTCACCCGGTGCCCTTCGCTGATATGGCTGATGTCTGTCAGCCAGCCGCGTTCGTCATACTGCCACCGCTCTGCGGTTTCGCCATTCACGGTGCGGTGCGTGAGGCGGTCTGCTTCGTCATAGTGCCAGTGGGTGACCAGCCCCTCATCCTCGCTGCGGATAAGTTTGCCGGTCAGGTCGTGGTGATAACGCTGTGTGCGGCCGTCAAAGCCGGTTTCCTGTATCAGCCGGTCGAGTACATCGTAACGGAAGGTGGTGTGGCTGCCGTTTTCACTGGTCAGGCGGATGACCCGTCCGGCAGCATCGTATTCCATACTGCGCGTCAGACCGCCCTGCGTGGTACAGATGGCTTTTCCCCACGCATCGTACTGTGTCCCGTTTCTGCTGCCGTCCGGGGCAATGACGGTGGTCAGGTCACCGGCGGCGTTGTATTCATACCGCGTTTCATGGCCCTGCGTGTCTTTCACGGCAATTAACTGTCCACGGCTGTCGTATGCGCGGTACTGACTCAGCCCTTCCTCGCGGTGCACCGCCGTCACCTGACCAAAACGGTCATGGTCATAGCGGGTTACATAACCGGAACAGTCAGTGAAGCTCAGCAACTGACCGTAACGGCTCCACGTCATGGTTTTCCGGCTGCCGGTGGCATCTTCCGTTGCGCAGGGTAAGTCACTGTGTGGATTATCATAACGGTAGCGGGTGATATCGCCGTCAGGGGCAGTTTCCTGAATCAGACGGCCCCATTCATCATATTCCCGGCGTATTTCCAGCCCGTCAGGCCCGGTGGCTGACGTTAACTGGCTGTGGTGGTTATAGTAAAACGCCGATGCCCTGCCATCCGGCGTGGTGATGCGCGTGATGAGGCCCGTCACCACATCCGGACTGTATTCTGTTGTCCGGCCTGCGGCATCCGTCTGTGTCCTGAGCCTGCCCACGGCGTCAAACTGACTCTGCGTGACGCTGCCGTCCGCGTGTTCCTTTTTCACCACCCGCTTCAGCCCGGCTTCGCCCTGCGTGTGCAGCACTTCACGGCGGTCCAGGCTGTCGGTGATGGTGATGTGGTCTTTCTCATACTGATACGTGTAGCTTAAGCCTGCCGGGTTAAGCTGTTCTGTCACCCGCCCGTCGCTGTCGTAACGGTAACGGATTTCCGGCCGGCCCGTGTGACGGTGCGCCACCATCCGGCCCCGGTATTTATCATCGTAAGTAAAGCTGCGCACCTGTTTGCCACTACGGTCATACACCACCGCCAGTTCGCCGCGTGGCGTCCAGCCATAGCGCACCAGCGGCGCGGCAGGTAAATTCTCCGGGTATTCCGGGTCGTGCGTCAGCCACACGGCAGACAGACGGATGCCGTTGTCCCGGCCATATTCGGTGTAACCCGGCAGGGTATCAGGAAAAGCGGACGGTTCCGTCCCGCCGGAAATGGCCTGCTGCCGGGCTTCTTCTGCCCGCTGCGCCTGCGTGGTCAGTACCAGCCGGAAGTGACGCCCGGCACCATCCGTCACGCCGGTGATTTCGCCGCTGAATTCACCGGCGGCTTCGCGGTGGAACGTCTGTGTGCGCCCGAAGCGGTCCACCAGCCCGGTCAGTACCCGGTACGGCGGCAGCGGCGCAGGCAGCACCTCATCCGCTTCCGGCACCCGCTCACACCAGCCGAGCAGCCACCACGGCCCCTGCGGACTGTTTGTCGCCAGATAACGATGCGGACTTAAGCGGAGTTCTTCCGGCAGCGCCTGCCAGAGTGCGGCCAGCCGGTGACCTTCATCCAGTTTCGCCACGCCGCCGCGCACCAGCCACAGTGACTCGCTGCGGCTGTAACCGTCCTCACCGGGAAACAGGTGCTCAAAATACAGGCTTCTGCCGCCGTTATCACTGAGTATCAGTGTGTTATCGCGCAGCTGTAAGCGGATATCCGCAGGCATTTTCCAGCCGGGGCCGAGGCTCCCCACCGGCGCGGGCGTTTTTGTCCGGTAACTGCTGTAGGTGCGGGAGAGGATGAACGGCAGCGGGCCGGGCAGGGCGATGTCGGTTTCACCGGGAAGGACCTTTGCACCGAGCAGGGGATTGACCGGATGGCCGGACGTCACTCCGCCGGGGCACACCGAACAGGCCACGCCGGTGGGGGCACCAATGCGCACCCCGGCTGAACCCTGAACAATGCTACCGCCATACTGCGTCATGTCGCCCTGACGCGCTGCCGGTTTTCCGCTCATTTCTCATCCTTGTTTTATCGGGTTATTTGTCTGCTGACAGGCGAAACCCTACAGATTTATAAGAAAGCCTGAAGTGAGATATCCATCAGAGTGAAATAATTAGGAAAATATTTATATCACCATGATAAATATGTGATTTATTTGGAAGTAACAAACCATCAACATTTTCTGCCCTTTTTCCCATCACCAGGCCATACTGATATTTTTCCTCGCACAAAGGACTCGGCATGAAACTCGTCGGTAGCTACACCAGCCCGTTTGTACGCAAACTTTCTATTCTGTTGTTAGAAAAGGGCATAACTTTCGAATTTATTAATGAACTGCCCTATAACGCGGACAACGGCGTGGCGCAATTTAACCCGTTAGGAAAAGTGCCGGTGCTGGTGACCGAAGAGGGCGAATGCTGGTTTGATTCGCCGATCATCGCTGAATATATTGAATTAATGAATGTCGCTCCGGCGATGTTGCCGCGCGATCCGCTGGAGTCGTTGCGGGTGCGCAAAATTGAGGCACTGGCGGATGGCATTATGGATGCCGGGCTGGTATCGGTGCGTGAACAGGCGCGTCCAGCGGCGCAGCAGTCTGAAGATGAATTGTTACGCCAGCGGGAGAAAATCAACCGCAGTCTGGATGTGCTGGAAGGATATCTGGTCGATGGCACACTCAAAACCGATACGGTCAATCTGGCGACTATCGCCATTGCCTGTGCCGTCGGATATCTCAATTTCCGCCGCGTTGCGCCAGGTTGGTGTGTCGACCGCCCACACTTAGTCAAACTGGTCGAAAACCTGTTTAGCCGCGAAAGTTTTGCTCGCACCGAACCGCCAAAGGCTTGATGCGCGATATGTCCTCCTGACCCATCTCACGTTACAATCCGTGGTTATGTTAAACGCCCTTCTCCGTGTGAGAGGGCCTTGATCAGCCAGGTTTCCTATGACAACCGAAACGCGTTCCCTCTATAGTCAACTTCCGGCTATTGATCGCTTATTGCGCGATAGCTCCTTCCTTTCTTTGCGTGATACTTATGGTCACACCCGCGTGGTGGAATTGTTGCGTCAGATGCTCGACGAAGCGCGAGAAGTGATTCGTGGCAGCCAGACGCTGCCTGCGTGGTGTGAAAACTGGGCGCAAGAAGTCGATGCCCGGTTGACGAAAGAAGCGCAGAGCGCGCTGCGTCCGGTGATCAACCTGACGGGAACCGTGCTGCATACCAACCTTGGGCGAGCTTTACAGGCGGAAGCCGCGGTGGAAGCCGTTGCGCAGGCTATGCGTTCGCCAGTGACCCTCGAGTATGATCTGGACGACGCCGGACGCGGACATCGCGATCGGGCGCTGGCGCAGCTGCTGTGCCGTATTACGGGGGCGGAAGATGCCTGTATCGTCAATAACAATGCGGCGGCGGTGTTATTGATGTTGGCGGCCACTGCCAGCGGAAAAGAGGTGGTGGTATCTCGCGGCGAACTGGTGGAGATTGGCGGCGCGTTTCGTATTCCCGATGTTATGCGTCAGGCAGGCTGCACCCTACACGAAGTAGGGACCACCAACCGCACGCACGCGAATGATTATCGTCAGGCGGTGAATGAAAATACCGCACTGTTGATGAAAGTACATACCAGTAACTACAGCATTCAGGGGTTCACCAAAGCGATAGATGAAGCGGAACTGGTGGCGCTCGGCAAAGAGCTGGATGTTCCCGTAGTGACTG
>OHAE01002593.1_pt1 | contig 10589 bp, 10 predicted proteins | sample 1577061 | NCBI WGS metagenome assembly OHAE01 (sample SAMEA3541535, study PRJEB24748) | human gut metagenome | biome: human gut; feature: human-associated habitat; material: faeces | place: China | collected 2012
CCGTACTGGCGGAGATATGCAGACGGTACCGGGAGAGGGAGAATTTCCTGCCAGCCGACAGCTGGCCGGTATTCGTCAGTCTCTGCAAGGACCGACAAATCATAAAACTGCGCCACACGGAAGATTTTCAGGAGTACCGGTACGCGTCAGAACTGTACGGTGACTGCAAGGCGGTACGGAACGCACGTATCGCGACGGTCAGCCGCGAGAGCGAGGACATCCGGGCACCGGCTCCCTACAACCTGACCGAACTTCAGAAGGACGCGAACCGTTACCACAACCTGACAGCCATACAGGTACAGGATATCACCCAAGGCCTGTACGAAAAGAAACTGATCTCCTATCCGCGTACCGCCAGCCGCCTGCTGACAAGGGACGTATATGACACGTTGCCCGCTGTCATGGAAAAGATTCTTTCCCGCAAGGAATTCCGCCAATACGCCAAAATGACGGACTTTGCCGCGCCGCCAAGCGACATCAGCGCACAGGAGACGACAGATCACCACGCGATCATTGTCACCGGCATGCCCCCCGGAACATTGAACAAGGAGGAACAACTGGTCTATACGCTCATTCTCGGCAGGACACTCGAAGCCTTCATGCCATCCTGCCGGGTGGAATATACGACCATCGACGTAGTATGTGCCGCACGGAAGTTCAGCGTCCAAACGTACCGCGTCCTGAAAAAGGGGTGGCTCAGCATCTTCGGGCGGGAACATCTTATCGCAAGGGGGGGTATGCCCTGTTCCGCACTACCGGATTTCTCCCCGGGAGAGCCGGTACCGGTAAGCGGATGCAATATCGTCCGCAAGAGAACACTTCCGGTATCCCCCTATACGGATGAGGAGCTGGTCGGCTATATGGACCGGAGCGGATTAGGGACCGTCTCCACACGTACCAATATCATCCGCACACTGCTGGAGCGTAAATATATCCGCTATTCAGACAAATATGTCATCCCCACCCCAAAAGGGCTTTTCTTCTATGAAACGGTACGTGGGATGAAAGTGGCCGACACCTCCCTCACTTCCGGATGGGAAGCGGAAGTGGCACGGATAGAACAGGGAAAACTCACGCAAGAGGAGTTCCTGGGAGGGGTACTGGAACAGGTGAAGGAGGTGACCGGTGAGATATTCCGGATCTATCAGGCTAAAAACAACCCGTAGGATATTACGCCACCGGCACGGGACGATTCTCAAAAGAGCAGGGAGTACAGGCTTTCAATGCCGTACTCCTTTTTTCATGGGAGATTGGATAGTTTTTCCGCTTTTAACCGGCAAAGGTCTTGGATTGCCTCGTTTTTGCCGCAAGGCGGCCCCCTTTGGGGGCTTGGTTGGCTAAAAGAAAATCATCCTCGCTTCGCTGCGGTATTTTCTTTTGCCAAGCCTTGCGCAAAAAGGCAATCCAAGGGCCGGAGGCCTATAAAATCGGGAAAACATATCCCGATGGGATTATTCATTCTTAAAAATTTAAAGATATGAAACTGCGACTCATCGAAAACATCTGCAAGCGAGTGATCTCACTGGTCCTGCTTACGGGAATATGCCTGCTCTACAGCAAGGGAATCATTCCCGTGTACCTGATCGTCCTGTTCCTTTTATCGGGAACAATCATAGGATTCCTCTTCAGGGCATTCCTCCTTGTGGTAAAAGTCATCCTTATCCTGTCCGTCATGGGCATGCTTGTATAACTCCTAAAATACAAAAAACATGAGAACCGCGACATCCACCCCCTCAGCCCCGGTCATGCCGGTCGCATGGCCCGTCACAAAGCGCATAAAACCTGTCAAAAAACGGTTCCCCTGCATATTGGACGAACCGAAAACAATAGGCCACTACCTGGAGCCATTAAAGGACATCGCGTCCAATCCCGACAGGCAGAGACTCCTGAAAGAGTTTTTCCAAGAAACTTATGTATAACTTACAAATATTTTACCATTATGTTTTTTCAAACGATCAACCGAATGATTACGGCAGGCACAGACCTGAGTATCAACATCAGACAAGTGAATGACAAACTGACCGTGGCCGTCATGCCCCGGCGTGCGGGACTGAAAGACGAGGCCGGGGAACAAATCGTCCCGCTGGTATTGAACGGTACCCCGGAAGAGCTGGACATGGAATTCCTGGGAGCGATCACCGCGCCCGTACAGAAGGCGCAGGGCATCCTTACCAACCTGGAAACATTCGAGAAACAAGCGGAACAGGCCGTATCACAAAGCAAGGCGGCCAAGTCCGTAGCTGAGAAGGAATCAAAAGAGGTACGCGAGAAACGGGAGAAGATGGAAAAGCTGCTTAAAAAGGCGGAGGACGCCACAGGCGGCAAACGCTATTCCGAAGCGTTGACCTGGCTCAGACAGGCAAAACGGCTGGCCATGCCGGACAAGCAGAAGGAGATTGACGTGAAGATAGTGGAGGTACAGAAAAAAGCGTCCGAGGGCAGTCTCTTCGGAGCGGAACCGGTAATGCCGGAACCACAGCCCGCGCAGGTTATCCAACCGGTGGCGCCGCAACCGGTACCCGGTCATGCCCCCCGATATCAGGGAGGGGAACAGATACGGATGTTCGCACCCGAACAACCGTCCCGCCAATCTCCCCACCAGATTCCGCGGTCGGTACAAGGCATGCGACCACAACAGGTTCCACACGGACAGGCGGCTTCACGACCAGGAGCGGATGGTACACCGGCCGGCTGTCAGCAGCCCGTGAACCGACCGCAGACCATACAATTCCACCAGCCGGTACAGATGCCACAATCACAGGTATACGACGGTCAATGGCTGCAACCCGTCCCTTCGCAACCGCAAACGGCTTCCACGCAAACCGTTCCCGATAACAAAGGGGAAAGCGAATACGGGGCACGAGCGCAGGACATGGGACAGTACGGCTTCGACAAGGACGACGAGCATGACAGGGAGCTCCTGCGTGAGGACCCTTATGCGGAATATCTCGACTTCCCGGAGGAATACCGCATGAAAGACGAGGCACAAATAGAAATGATATGTTGTTAAACCCTATAAAAATACAATTATGGCACTAGAAATTAAAGGATTGCAGAGAGTTTTCAAAATCAGGAAAGGCTCGTCGGAAATAGAGCTGGCCGATCCGGACAACAGCCTGTCCCCGAACGAGGTGATGGATTTCTATTCCATGACCTATCCGGAACTGACCACGGCGAGCGTACACGGTCCGGAATGCGAGGATGACAGCGTGGTCTACCGGTTCAAGACGACCATCGGAACAAAAGGGTAGATATATGGCAAAGAGAATTTCCATCAAAAAAAAGGAGGATACATGCAAAACGCTATCAGAATCACAGTAAGCATTCGATAAACTCCCCCTTTCATTCTAAAAATGTGATATTACTTTTGTAATCAAAGTAAAAAAGCTCAATTGTTATGTCACATCAATGGACCATGGAAGATTTTGAATCTATTTATTCCCGTTTCAAGTCGAGCGGACTGTCAGTTATGGATTTTTGTTCGAATGAATGTATTCGTCCCAAACGTTTCTACGAGTGGCGTTCCAAGCTGTTGCGCAAAGGCGGCTTTATCCCGGTAAAGGTAAACAGTAAGGGCCAGGTCAGTCTTCCCCATAAGGAGAAATCCCTGCTGTCTGCCCCTCCGGTCAGCCCGTCGCCAATTCCCCAGCCGCTATGTGAGATCTCCTATCCCAATGGCGTCACAGTCCGCTTGAACAGCCCTTTGTCACCGGAGGTATTGCAAACCCTGATATTTTTGAATTCAAACCGTTAGCCTATGTTTTCTTTGAATGAATCCAACAGATATTATCTTTACCCGTATCCGACAGACATGCGTAAGAGTTTTTATACGCTTAGCGGCATCGTGACCAACCAGATGGGAAAGAATGTACGGGACGGTGACGCTTTCATTTTTATCAATGCGAATTGTACCTGTATGAAAATCCTCCATATGGAATATGGTGGTCTGGTGATATACCATATGAGGCTGGAACATGGGCACTTCCATCTGCCGGTCATAAATACGGAGGAAGGTCGGATTAAAGCGATTGAAACCTTCTGGAATGACCTTGTGATGATGGTTCAAGGAATGGACGGCAGCAAGGTCAGGCGTTATAAAAGGAGTGGTTTCCATGGGTTGTAGTTGTAACAAATTATAACATATACAATGCCGTATTCCGGCTGTTTTTTAGTATCTTAGCATCATATTTAAACGATTATGCCAACCGATAAGGAATTACTGATAAAGGATCTCATGCACAAATGCGACTGTCTGTATAGAGAAAACAGCCGGTTGAAGGAGATGGTGTCCACGCAGCCCCTTAAAGCTGCGGACAAAGAGGTGTATGAGGCTTTATTGTCTGACAAGGATGCCATAATCGCCCAAAAGGAAGCAAAAATCAACAGTCTGGAGCAACGTGTATCCTATCTTGAACGGCAGTTGTACGGTAAGAAGGCGGAAAAGTTCATAAAGCCTGACGCCCAGGACCGCTGGCTGGATTTTGAAGGCTTTGACATGCTTCCCCAGGAGGCTGAAGCCGCAGAAGAAGCAGAAAAGGAGTTGAAGGCTACCAGAGAAGCGATCATCGCCCGTAAAAAAGCGGGGAAGCAGCATCCTGCGAGAAAATCCCTTCCGGAGAATCTTGAGCGTGAGGTGGTCCATATATATCCCGAAGGGTATAATCCGGAAGAGTGGACGCTCCTTCCCGGAGAGGAAGTGACCGAGATCCTTATGCACGAGCCCGAGAAGTTCTATATCCGCAGGATAGTGCGCCATACAGCCAAACGGAAGGGTACAAACGAGTTCAAGACCGGCCCGCTTCCCGTCATGCCAATAGCAAAGAGCTATGCCTCTGCCTCATTGCTGGCAGACATGATGATAGGGAAATATGTGGATCACATACCGTTCCACAGGCAACTGGAACAGTTCAAACGTGTGGGGGTACATCTCCCCGCGTCAACGGTCAACGACTGGTTCAAGGATGTGGCGGATTTGCTAAGGCCCCTTTACTTCCGATTATGGGAGCTGGTGATGCAGACTGACTACATACAGTCGGATGAAACGACAATCCCCGTGATGAATGACGAGAGACACAAGACGGTCAAAGGTTATATCTGGCTTGTGCGCAGTGTCATGACCGGACGTCAGTTCTTTTACTATGACAAGGGTTCCCGAAGTGGAAAGGTGGTGCTGAAACTCTTCGGCAAGTTCCGGGGAGCCATACAGACGGACGGATACGAAAGGTACGAGATGCTGGACGCCAAGAAAGGTATTATCCTTCTTGGCTGTTGGGCCCATGCACGCAGACATTTTTGGGAGGCAAGAAAGAATGACATGCAGCGTGCCGACTATGCGCTCGCACAGATACAGTTGCTTTATGACGTGGAGCGTAAGGCTGACGATGAACGCCTGACTTACGAACAGAGGGCTGAACTTAGGGCACGTCTTGCATATCCCATACTTGTGCGCTTCGAGAAATGGCTGGTCAATGAATATCCCAAAGTAATGAAAGACAGTCCGATCGGAAAAGCCATAAAATATACATACGGAAGGTTCGACAAACTCTCCAGGTACCATTTGGACGGTCGTTACAGACCGGATAATAACGAGATAGAAAATAAAGTGCGGCCTGTCGCGTGCGGCAGACGTAATTACCTGTTCTGTGGCAATAATGATGCCGCTGAAGATGCGGCGGTGCTCTACTCGTTCTTCGGCTGCTGCAAGGCTGCCGGGGCTGACTTCCGCACGTGGCTGATCTACTTCCTTGAACATATACATGATTATGACGATGACTACTCGATGGATCTGGCCGAATTGTTACCTGACAATCTGTTATCCAAGGGCAAGATATTATCCGTTACGTCACCGGAATCTCCCAAGAAAGACTCCTGATACCTTCGTAAATCTCGCCTAAACACGGGAAAACTACCGTTTTATGCCAATCAAGACGGGAAAATAGGGAATAAAGTGCCGTTTTTATCTTCATTATCCCCGATAAATAGGGAAAATAAGGGAAAGAATACCCTTTTATACCAATTATGGCGGGAAAGTAGGGATAAAAATATCGCTTTATCACATTTGTCACAGGAAAATAAGGGGCAAAGGGGAAAAACTTCCTTTTATCCGCTCCATTAGTAGGGATAATATCAATTACTATAGAACCCGCACATCTTTGGGTTGAATTGATGTAACAATAAATCATAGAACGATAAAATGAATAAACGACATTATGAACATACGTTACCCAATATACGAGGGAGTTTATCGAATACTTACCCTCGTGACCGGCTTTCCGAAGAGCCGACGCCTGAAGGTTATCCCGGAAGCAGTTCCCGCAATAAAAAGAATCTCCCGAACCCGGAACTATAAACAATATCTTCATAAGCCTCTATCTATTTAAAGTTTGGAACTCCCGATTTCCCGTTTTACCAACCCGCGGACAAAAATCATCACACATCCGGTAAAGAATAACATGAAACCCAAGGCCAGCGACCAAGCTCCGGTTCCCGCATTCGAGAAATTAGCACTCACGCTTATCAAAGCCCCGATCACTCCGGTCAAGATCGCATATAACGGGACGAGGATATTCTCCTTATAGAAAATCCGTCCGATCTGCCCGTCCGTGAAACCTAGCACACGATACAGGCGAATCTCATCCCTTCGCATCGCTAGGTTCTTACGGATCACGATGATAAAGCTCAAGATTCCCAATAACAATCCCAAACCTCCTAAGGTCATGAAGATTGTGAGATACGTATCCGTTACCGTATTGAACTGTCTCAGACGATCATTCGTGGTCATCACCCGTACGCCATATTCACTCAAAGCTTGGGAAATAAGTTTTTTCACCTCCTCCCTCTCGGATTCTCCTGTTTTTAGCAAGAACACCTCGCTACCGGTCGTTTCCGTCCAGATCTCAGAGAACAGCGCTTGATCCACCAATATATTTCCTTGGAACACGGAGTTGGATAGGGTACCTACCAACCGTATCGCGATCGGTAGTCCTTGATCATTCTTATAATAAAGCGTATCTCCCAAGTTCATGCCGATACCCCAAGTCAATACCGTAGCATCCACCAAAGCCGGATATACGGAATTTGTACGTTCTCGCACTCGTTCGAAAACGACTTCCCGGTCTTCCCCATAAATCGTTTGCTCGATCTGGAAATCGCTATTTGACAACGCTTTCATATTTATCCCTAATACCGTAGGGGTCGTTACCTTATTCAAGTTTAGGCAACTGGCATCATCCGCGTTATAGCGCAAGCATTGCAGAACTTCCGTATCCTCCGGCAAATCGGAAAGAGATAACTTCGCTTTGCCTGAGGACGTAGACAAATCGTAATAAACAGGAACACTGCTTTCACACCAAAGACTGTATCCTCCCGTCCCGATGCGTATCTGTGAGCTATCCGCAAATCCTTTCCGGTTCAAACCGACCGAAAACACGATAAAGACCCCGATAGAGAGAGCGAAAAAAGATAATAAGGATTGTTTCCTGTTCGCATATATAGTAGCCCAAATCAATTGGCTTCGATTGAACAAAGAAGGATGCACCGAACCGTTCTTCGCAACCCGATAGTCACCCCATAATGCCGCCGTCACGATCCATGCGGCACCGATAACCATGAAAAGAGGCACTGAATGTAAAACCCATACATTCACGCCGATCATAGCTACCGTCATCATACCCGACACGATCATTCCGAGCCTTTTCTTCCGCAAAGAAGATCCAGACGAATAAACCTTATGGCTTTCTTCTCGTAATGCCCGTATAATCGCCCATCGAAGAAGCCCCAAGGATAGTCCGACACTAACCAATGTACCGGCGATAAGCGTCCATGTACCCGGATAAACCCCAAAGCCATCCGTTTGCGTAGCCCCTTGCCACACTCCCCCTAAAAGCCACATGATAAGCCTCGTATATAATAGCCCCATAACGACTCCTACCACGGAAGCGCCCCCTACGACCGGGACAGATTCCATCCATAACATACCTTTGATACGTTTCCGGGTATAGCCCATCGATCTCAGTAAAGCGATCTCATGACGCCGTCGGTAAAACATCTCCGATAAGGGATTCAACATCAGCAACACGGCGGAGACAATAATAAAGAATCCCAAGGCAAGAAATAATCCCGCAAAATCCACCCCGTTTCGGGCGGCATAGATTCCAGCTTCCCGGGGATGAATCAGTTGGATACCAAACATCTCCGGTCTAAGTCCCGTCAAATCAGGCCTCGCATTTGGAATCCGGATCGCCGTCGCGCTTCCATAGGCGTTCCCCCAATCCCCGACTACGGCATCATACGCTATGATTGCTTTCGGGGTACTACGAAATAAATCCCAATACCGCTCATCCTCATCGGTAATCAAGTCCATTTGAATCGGCAGGTCACTATCCCAATCCGTACATCTCTCCACGTTGGAAAGTCCCGGAAAATCAGCGCTTAAGGAGCCATCAGACACCCATTCAGACAAAGGAACGACCCGTCCTACCTTAAATTGACGGGCATCCGTATCCAGTCTCTTCAATCCTTCCGATTTATAATAGCTTACCCGAATAGTATCACCCACCCGTGCCCCCAAGCGATTAGCGGCATAATCGGAAAGCAGTATCTCATCTTTCCGAAGGATATGCCCTTTATATCGATCCATAGCGGTTATGAACGAATAAGGAATCGAGTTTCCTTCTCGCTCAATGGAATTGACTAAATAGGAAAATAGCCGATCAGACGCTAAGTTATCCTGACAGATCGTCTCCACGACCTTCTCCTGCAAGAATACCCGCCCGGAGGTTATCTCCGTGAAATCCGCTTTCCGCCGTACCACCAAGCCAGACAACTCTTGATTCCATATATCGTCTAAATCCGTAGAAGAAATCTGTCTATCTGTCAATACCAAGTTAATCTTTCCCCCTACATTCAATGCCTCCGCTAAATCACTCCGGCGCACGAAAACATTAAAGGGAAGCACCTGCTCATTCTTTAGGTTTATGTTACCCCCACTATCCACCGGGACAAGCCCCTCATAGGACAGGCGCAAACCAACCGTATAATTCTTGGTCACGAAAAGAGAGCCGGAAGGCACCAGGCCTGTCGCCGGTAAACGTAGCACTATATCTTCCGAAGCCTCCAATCCGAGTTCCTCCGACAAAGCCGGGTTGATTTTGGCCGAACCTTCCGATAACGAAAGATCATCGACACCCCACACAAATACAGGAACCAGCTTACCATTCCGGGATATAAAGCCATCGGTCAACAAAACACCCCTAGCGGACTCTCCCAATAAAGAAACAGACAAAATCGAATCGGAAATAAAAGAACTCCGGGAAAAGATAATGGTCTCAGTATTTCCCAAACGCTCCGTAACCCGTCTCACCAATGTCATGCGAACCGAATCGCCTACGACCAAACTGCCCACAATTACGGCAACAGTGATTACCACCGCCATCGCCACCAACCGGTAGTAACGGGCGAAATACCGTATATTCCTATGCAAAAGCCACCTTATATTCACTCTAAGATCCCTCCATTAAGCTTAAGTATCCGGTGAGCGAAAGACGAGGTCTCATCCGAATGTGTCACCATCACGATCGTCGTTCGCATACGCAGGTTGATCTCGGAAAACAGCGAGGCTATATTCCGGGCGTTCTCCTTATCCAATTGTCCCGTAGGTTCATCAGCCAATACTAACAAAGGCTTCCGGATCAAGGCACGGCAAACTGCTACCCGGCTCGCCTCACCTCCGGATAACGTATGCGGATATTGCCCCGCCAATTTAGATATATGCGTCAACTCCATCAGTTGATGAGCATATTCTATTTCCTCTCGTGTACATCGGGAAGCTGTCGCCAAAGCCGGTAAAAGGATATTCTCAAGGACTGTATATTGCGGCATCAGACGATGATCTTGGAAGACAAAGCCTATTCGACTATTACGTATCGTAGCAAGATCGATGCCATCAGTCGTCATCTCCATACCATCCAGCAAATAAATTCCGCTATCCGGCCGGAGTATCGTTCCTAAGATCGACAATAAAGTGGTTTTTCCGGAACCGGAAGGTCCTTTGATCGCGATAAACTCTCCCTTCTCCACCTCCATATTTATTCCGCGGAGCACGTTGTTCTCACGGTCTTCCCCATCTTGAAAACTCTTCTCTATATTTGATAATCTAATTAATGCCATATTCCTCTATGATTTGTCTACCGTCCTTTCCCAAAACAAAAAAGCGTACCTTTCGCGGTAAGAATAAAGAAATGATCTTTTATAACAGCCGGCGAACCGACGATCTGCTCTCCCGTATCGTACTCCCATTTCAAATCCCCACTCTCCGTATCCAGAATCGAGACAATACCCGTCTTCGTACAAACAATCACCTTATCGAAACAAACAACCGGAGAACTCTCTCCAACCTTTCCTTTCAACATATACTTCCATTTTATCGTCCCGTCAATACGATCGATCGAATACAAATAACGGTCATTAGACAAGACAAACAGCCTGTTATCCGTGATGGCGGGAACGGATACGAATGAACCTCCCTCATCCGTGGCGGAAGCGACTGCGATCGGTAATCTCTGTGCGCAGATGATCGCAGCGGGAGAATT
>OHAE01002604.1_pt1 | contig 10563 bp, 8 predicted proteins | sample 1577061 | NCBI WGS metagenome assembly OHAE01 (sample SAMEA3541535, study PRJEB24748) | human gut metagenome | biome: human gut; feature: human-associated habitat; material: faeces | place: China | collected 2012
TGCACGAATGACTCTATCCATCAGCGCCGCTCAACAGCTCGACAAACTGAAATATTCCTTCCCACATACAGTGAAAAAGGCCTGCCTTCCGGCAGGTCTTTTCGTACTTCATCTTTTATTCAGCAGCACCGCATTTTCTGCTTTTCTTTGCATCTTCAAAGAGTTCATTCACATAGTCCCAGTTAATGATCCAGAAGAAAGCTTCCACGAAATCGGGACGGCGGTTCTGGTACTGAAGGTAGTAAGCATGTTCCCATACATCCAAAGCCAGAAGCGGTTTCTTGCCTTCCGTCAGGGGATTATCCTGGTTAGCTGTAGAAAGGACTTCCAGATGGTCCTTATTCCACACAAGCCATGCCCAGCCGCTTCCAAACTGGGATACTGCAGCGGCAGAGAATTTCTTTTTGAATTTCTCAAAGGAACCGAAGTCCTTTTCAATCTGTCCTGCCACGGGGCCGCCGAAGGAGGTGCTTCGTTCCGGTGCCATCATATCCCAGAAAAGGGCATGATTGAAATAGCCGCCCCCGTTATTTCTGACAGCTCCCCGAATATCTTCCGGAAGAAGGTTCAGATGGGCAATGAGATAGCGAATGGATTTTTCAGCCAGTTCCGGATGGGATTCCAGCGCCTTATTCAGGTTGGCGGTATAGGTGGCATGATGTTTGTCATGGTGGAAATGAAGGGTTGCTTCATCCATCACAGGCTCAAGGGCATTATAAGCATAGGGAAGTTCTGGTAATTTAAACATAGTCATTTCTCCTTTTCAATCTATAAAATATAATTTGCAACGATGTTTATCGATTTATTTCAGCCTTATTATATCGTATTTTTTCGAAATAGTCAAGCATATATTGATATTTATATTCAAATGTTAAGCCTTCTTATTGCCAACAGAGCATAGAGTAAAAAAAGACGCTCCTGTGATCACAGGAGCGTCCCACATTTTCAAGATGAATAAATAAAATTACTTCTTTGTTTCATCACCAAACCATTTGTTGTAAATCTTATCGTAGGTACCGTTGTCCTTCAGTTCCTTCAGGGCTTTATTCACGGCAGCCTGTAATTCCTTATTGTCCTTCTTCATAGCAAATACCATGCCCTGGGCATCCTTGGCAGTTCCCACAATCTTCAGATCCTTATCGGCGCCCTGCTTCAGGTAGTACATACCTACCGGCTGGTCGATAACTACGGCATCCAGTGTCTTAGCCTGCAGTTCCATGAAGGCCTGGGAATTGGAATCCAGCTGCTTGACATTAGCCGCTTTAGCTTCCTGAGCCAGTTTTACCTGTTCTGTTCCTACCTGAGCGCCAACATTCTTGCCTTCCAGGTCAGCCCAGTCTTTGATGCTGTCGTTATCTTTATTGACGATGATGATGAATCCGTCCTGAGTGAAATAGGGATCAGAGAAAGCCACCTGCTTTGCCCGTTCTGGAGTAGCATTGAGACCGGAAGCAATGAGATCAATCTGACCGGACTGTACAGCCGGGATCAGGGCATCGAAACCCATGCTCTTGAATTCCATCTTGCTGCCCATCTGTTTAATGACAGCATCAGCCAGGTCCAGATCGAATCCTACATATTTGTCATCCTTTGTAAATTCAAAAGGCGGGAATGTAGTTTCAGCACCTACCCGAATAACGGAAGGGATTCCGTTCTTAGAAGCGGAAGCGCTGCTCTTGGAGCTGCCGCCACCGCAGCCGGCTGCAAGAAATGTAGCAGCCATAGCACCCAATGCCAATGCGATTTTCAGTTTTTTACCCATCATGACAATCATCTCCACATAGTCTTTTGTACCATTCACCAGAAGTCTTTATGAATTTTTATTCAGACCCCCGATATCTCTCCCATAAAGAATAATTGGAAATTCGATGCCTATCCAGTGATTTCAGAACATTCTAACTATTGTTACTGAAATCCGTTTTTTTATTTCCAGTATCTTTATGCAATCTATGCATATTTTATCAACTTGTTACATAAATGTCAAATTTTGATTTTTTTACATATTTTTCACATAATGTATAAGATTCATTATTCCCGGAAACTTGCGATAAAAAGGGAAAAAAACAATGTAAAAATTCTTTGCAGCTTCCTGCCGTATGGTATAGAATAGAGTACGCTGCAGGCAGTACAATCAGCGCTTATTTATGCATAAAAATACCTGCCGGACTATAGAAAGTCCTAATTCATATATACCACTACTAAGAAGGAATCATGGAATGAAATATTTTTATCCCGCCGTTTTTACCTTTAATCCCAAAAGCCAAAGATACACCGCTTTTTTCCCGGATATTCCCGGATGCCGAGCCGAAGGAAGCCACATGGAGATTGCAGAAAGAGCCCGGGAAGCACTGGTCCAATTCCTTACGGATCAAGAAAAAAATGAAGCTTCCTTTCCTTCCCCCTCCGATGAACGAATGCTGGAGAAGGAATATCCCGACGGCCGTGTCTGCATCATACTGGCAGATACGGACAATTACAGCGCCTATTGCGCCCGCTGCGTTTCCTGTTCAAAAAATTTCTACCATGAAGCTGCAAAAACTCTGGGCGGCCACATTCGAGGTTTTGACGGGCTCCGGGCCCTGGCCATTATCGGTATCACCCTGTTCCACATGTTTCCCCAGACCATCCGGGGCGGCTATCTGGGGGTATCCCTCTTTTTCGTCCTTTCCGGATGTCTTTTAGCCTATACCTGTGAAAAGAAAGGAGCCGCCGGTTCCTTTCCTCTTATCGCCTACTTCAGGAAGAGAATAGCCCGGATTTATCCATCCCTTCTCATTATGATGCTCGTCACCATCGGGGCCTTTTCTTTCTTTGCGGCGCCGGTGATTTCCGCTATCCGGCCGGAAGCCCTTTCCGTTCTGCTGGGATACAACAACTGGTGGCAGATTTCCCAGAGCGCCGATTATTTCACCCGTCTCACGAACCAGTCCCCCTTCACCCATCTCTGGTTTCTGGGCATAGAGCTGGAATATTACCTGGCCTGGCCCCTGCTTTATTGTCTCTATGCCGGCATCACCTGGTTTTACGGAAGAAAAGCGGGCATAGTTTCTTTCCTGGCAGCCGGTCTTTTATCAGCCCTGTGGATGCCTGTTTACTATAACGCAGGCGCTGATATTACCCGTCTTTACTACGGTACAGATACCCGGGTCTATGCCCTCCTTCTTGGGGCAGCACTAGGATTCTTCCTGTACCACTACCCGGTATCGGCGAAACATTCGGAGGGGTACAAACATCTGTCGATCCTTCTGTTTCTTCTGGCCCTGGGCGTTACCATCTACGGCTATGTGTTCCTGTCCGGCGATATGCCCTTTATGTATGAAGCAGGACTCTTCCTTTACACCCTCCTCTTCTGCCTTCTAATATTACTCACGGCTGACAGGCACCTGCCCTTCGGCCGCCTGCTGGATATGCCCTTTCTCCGATGGATCGGCAAGTACAGCTACGGTATTTTCCTCTGGCAGTACCCGGTCATCTTCCTCACTCAGTATATGAGATGGAATGAAATTTCTCCCCTCATGCCGGTGGCGGAAATTGCCGCCATCATCCTCCTCTCTGTGTGGACGGAACTTCTGGTGCAGGGACTGAAAGCCCTCTTTTCCCGCTCCCTGAAGCCAAGAAAAACGGTTATCAGGATTCTTGTGGTCCTGCTCCTTTCCCTTCCCGGCTTCACCCTCATGGCCTATGGAGCCCGGGGTATCTGGACTTCCTCCGTTGTAAAAGTATCGGATACCGATGAAATGAAAGAACGGTTTGCAGAAAATGAAGAAGCCCTGAAGCACCAGGATGAAAAGAAACCGGCTGTCCCGGTGATTGACGAAAACAATCCAAACCTCCGGGATGCGGCCTGCATCGGCGACTCCGTCATGCTGGGTTCCGCCATGGCTATTCGGGATGTACTTCCGAACTGTTATATCGATGCCAAGGTATCCCGGTATGTAGGTGCCGGTCTGGATGTGGCTCGGCAGATGGACTCCATGGGAAAACTGGGCCGCACTGTGGTTATCGCCCTTGGCACCAATGGTCCCCTGGATGGGCAGTATGAAAATCAAACGAAGGCCCTTTTGGAATATCTGGGACCGGACCGCCTGATTTTCTGGGTCAATGTATACTGTCCCGCCACCAGCTGGCAGAACAGCAATAACCGGTATATCAGGAAGATTGCAGATGAACACCCCAACGTAACCATCGTTGACTGGTACAGCGTGGCTTCCCAACATCCGGAATGGCTGAGCGGAGACCGAATCCACCCAAATCCGGAGGGTACAAAAGTCTACGCCCGCCTCATTCATGACGCCATCGCCGCAAGCCGATAAGACAAGGCCCTGGCGTGCAGTGGACCTTGATAGGTCATGGTCCTTTCCAACGGTGCAAAGACTCTACTTAAGTTTAAGAAATCATTTTTATTTCATTGAACTAATCAGCGCTTCCCCAGATTCAGTGTCACACAAAAAGGGCTTCCATCCGGAAGTCCCTTTTTACTGTCTTTCTATTTGACCCTGCCCCTCGTACCATGCTATATTTAAAAGTACGAATATCTACATGTACATATCAAGAAAGCCTGAAATGAAATACCTCCCGCAGTGCAGCTCCGGTGCCAGGAGAAAAGCCCAATATGTCAACGGCCCCAACGCACCCACAGCAGCCTTTATTCCTTTTATATCTGTGGGGGGAATATCTCCTCCATATTTTAACCGGAGTTTTTCCACGTTTATCTTTTCTATAACTTTTACCTATATAATAAAAAGCAGGAAAAGTTCCTGTTACCATATACTGTATTGAAGTCCTGTAAAGCAGGCAAAGGATCATCATGGACATTATCATTACATTTCTCTCTGACTGGGGTTATCTGGCACTCTTTATCTGTATGGTGCTGGAAAATATGAACATCCCCATTCCCAGTGAAATCATCCTGGGCTTTGCCGGATTTCTTGTATCCCAGAATATTTTCTCCTTCTGGCCCACCGTCATCATCGGGACCATAGCCGGTATCGCCGGTTCCCTCTTATCCTATTACATGGGCTTCAAAGGCGGCCGCGGCCTCATCCTGAAGCACACCGCAAAAGGCGGTCTGGGAGCCAAGAAGCTTATTGCCGCCAAGGACTGGTTTGAAAATTATGGTGCCGTTGCTATTCTCACAGGCCGTCTCCTTCCCGGTGTACGTACTTTTATTTCCCTGCCCGCCGGAATCGCCCAGTTCCCGCTGCCTGAATTTCTGATTCTCACGCTGGCCGGTACTGTTCCCTGGACCATTTTCCTCGTCTATGCTGGTTCCCTGCTGGGCCACAACTGGCATCTCCTTCTTGATTACAAACTGGAAATTGCAGGGGTCTGCCTGGTAATCGTTATCCTTATCGTCCTTGGCTATCATTTCTACCTGAAGAGAAAGCATCATGAAAATCAATAAAAACTGTCTTTTCCTGTTTCTATTCTGCCTCGTCCTGTACGGGGCCTTTTCCGGCCTCATTCCCCTCCTTGACCCCGATGAGCCGGTATACGGGGAAACGGCGAAAGAAATGATTGCTACAGGGGACTGGATTTCCCCACAGATTTATGGCGAATTCTGGTATGATAAGCCGCCGCTTTTCTATTGGCTGGAAGCGGTGTCTTTTTCTATTTTCGGCGTGTCCACCTGGGCTGCCCGGCTTCCCTCTGTCCTTTTGGGGGCATTGACTCCGGTGTACCTGTATCTGGCTTCCCGCCGGCTCATCGGTGAGAAATCGGCCCTCCGGGGCGCCTTCATCTGCGCTTCTTCCCTGGAAATCATTGTGCTTGCCCGGAGCAGTGTCACCGATACCCTCCTGACTTTGACTCTCACCGTGGCCCTCATGTCTTTCCTCCGGAAAGAATATTTCATTGCCTATATAGCCTGCGGCCTCGCTCTTCTGACAAAAGGGCCCATCGGCTTTGGCTTCCCCGCCCTCATCGTGGGTCTCTGGATGATTTTCACAAAGCGGTTCACCCTGAAAAATGTGATGGCCCTCAGATGGTATTGGGGCATTCCACTGGCCTGCCTCGTGGGCCTTCCCTGGTATATCCATATGGCCATGATTCATGGAGATGCCTTCATCGATACTTTCCTGGGATATCACAATATCACCCGCTTCGTAAGCCCTGAACATGCGGGACAGAATCATTACTGGCTCTATCTCGTCGTGGTGCTCGTCGGATTTTATCCCTGGGTCGGGACCCTTCCGGGCCTCCTTCGGCGAGTGAAGATATGGTGGAAAGACCGCAGTGCCTCCTATTTCCTTGTATGGGCCCTGTTCATTTTCCTGTTCTTTTCCTTCTCTTCCACCCAGCTCTTTTCCTATATTCTCCCCCTGTTCCCGCCCCTGTCCCTGCTGGCAGGAATATACATCACGGACTGTGAGGAATCGGGCCATATTTCCAGAGCTTTTCTCCTTTCCCATTGTCTATTCGGCCTCATAACCGCCGGAGCCATTGCCTTTGTGCCCTTTGTCCCCGCCGGCGGGCCGGCAGTCCGTTATGGTGTTGCCCTTTTTATGGCCGCTTTCACCCTGCTGGCAGCATGGAAAATGAAATCCGGCCACACCCATGGATTCTTTGTTTCCCAGGCCCTGCTGGTGACCGGATTTGTCCTTGCTGTCTGGTGCCTCTTTGCCACCCCCGTTTCTTCCCTTTTCACTTCGAAAGCCATTGCGGAAGAACTGGCAGGGACAAAGACCGACAGCACCATTCCCCTGTACATCGATAATTTCTACCGTCCCTCCGTTGCGTTCTACACTGATATTTACGGAAAAGCTCTCCCGGAATTTGACAGAAAAAAGCTGTCTGTGGATGAAAGAAATGCGGAAAACGGGGTCCTTCTCCCCGGGAAAGATGAAGAGACATCACTCCCGCCAAAAGCGTATATCCTGGTGCAGGATAAGGTCTATCATAAATGGCCGGAGGAACAGAAAAAAGGCCTCTCCCTCCTCTGGCATAAGGATACGGCCTCCATGTATTTGAAAGATGAGGTTTCCCAGTGAGCAGACAACAGACCAAAAGAATCAGAATGACAAAAGAGACAGAACCCAGGAAGGATCAGTGGAAGACGCTTTTCTTCTTTTTCCTGGCGGCTTTCCTTTTTCTTCTCTGGGGTTCCTGGCTTTTGCCGGTAACGGACCCGGTAGAGTCGAACTACGCCCTCACCGCAAAGGAAATGGTGCAGTCCGGCAACTGGATGTCCCCCCAGATCTACGGCACCTACTGGTACGATAAACCCATCATGGTTTACTGGCTCCTTTCCATCAGCTACTCCCTCCTGGGCTTTACGGACCTGGCCTCCCGGCTTCCCGCCGTGGTCTGCGGTTCCCTGTCTGTGACTCTTCTCATCTGGTATATCCAGAAAATCAAAAAGGACGCGGTTATTTCCATCTGGTCCGGTGCCATGATGGCTCTGTCCCTGGAATTCTGGGTCATTTCCCATGCCATCATTACGGACAGCATGCTCCTCCTCTTCACCATTCCCACTATGCTCTCCGGGTACATAGGGGTCATGGAAAATAATAAAAAGCATCTTATCATTGCCTACGGTGCAGCAGGTCTTGCCTGCCTGTCCAAGGGGCCCGTGGGCCTTGTCCTGCCAGGCGCCCTTCTCCTCCTCTGGTGCCTAACCATGAAATCCGGAAAAATGGCAGCCCGTCTTTTCCCCTGGCAGGGAATTCTCGTTTTTCTGGCAGTCACCCTTCCCTGGTACCTGGGCATGTTCCTCATCCATGGCAGTGATTTCGTGAACCAGTTCCTGGGTCTTCACAACATTGTCAGAGCCACATCCTCCGAGCATCCAGAAGATAACCACTGGTACTACTATCTGGTCATTCTTCCTGCCGCTCTCCTTCCCTGGACCTTTACTTCCTTCTATGAAATGGTGAAAGGCTGGAAAGACAAGACCCCTTTCTATAAATTTCTCATGGTCTGGTGCTGGGGAACGGTCCTCTTCTACACCTTTATGGCTACGAAGTATGTGACCTACACCTACATTGCCATTGTCCCCGCCATCATTTTCTCCGCCTTTGCGGCGCCAGGCATCCGAAACGGAGAGAAACAGCCCTTCCTCTGGAGTGCCCTTGGCTTCCTCATTTTTGCAGCTGCCGCTCTGGGTGGTTCTTTCTATATCAAGGAAGGAAGCTGGTGGATTCTCTACGCCGTCATAGCTTATGCTTTCTGGGTCCTTGTGATTCGCTATAAAAAGAGCAGCGGCAAAAGGCTCACCACCATTGCCGCCGTGACAGCTTCCATTTGTCTCTGCCTCATCATGGAAGGGCTCCCCCATTACCTGCCACGCCGCTCCGCTGTGGAAGCGGGCCAGGAATTAAAAGCAGCCCCCGGAGAACATTACTTCTTCCGCTCCTACCCCGCAGGCTATACGTTCTACACCGGCGAAGTAGCCACCCGCATCGTCCCGCCGCCATCGAACGAGGAAGAAAAAAACGAGCGGAATCCTCTTTGGGATGAGAAATACGTGATGCCATCTATTTCGGACAAGGATTTCATAAAAAGCCACCGACAGGATAGTACGCCCGTATTCCTCTTCGTTTCTAAAAGCGACAAGAAATATTTTGACCAGTGGGCCCTGAAATACAATTTCCGCCAGGTGAAACAGCTCCTGAATGGTACTATTTATGTGATGACAACGGAAGAAGACCTGCCGGAGTCCTTCAAAGAAGCCCGGGAGCAGATGAAGGAGGACTATCGGAAGACTCACCAGACCGAACAGGTGGAAGACAAGTAAGGGCAATAAAAGTCAAACTGCGGTTTGACGAGCTGCTGTGTCCGGCGCAGATGGGTAGAGTCATTCGCATGGAGCTTCTAGCTACTAGCGGCTAGCTGCCAGGAAAGCTGATTTGCCTGCGGCGCTACCCACCCGATATTTCCGTCAGTCATTCGTTCCGTAGGCTGGTCAGCTTTCCTAGAAGCTAGGAGCTAGCAGCTAGAAGCCCCCGCCCGAATGACTCTATCCGTAAGCATCGCCCTAACAGCTCGATAAACTGAAATTGGCAGCATCGGCATATTACGATTTTATACAATCGGGCCATAGGATTTATGTTGTAGATAGGGTATAATAAACACATAGAAATACATCGTTGTATTTTCTCCAGAAGAGAGAGAAAGGATTCCCGTTATGGACCTCAAAATTAGATATTTTAAAGAAGACATTCCTTTTCATGTGGATGACAGCCATCATCCCATTGTCCTGAATCCAAGAAAGTGTCCGGCCCTTGAGTCAGAGGCTGGAGAAGTGGTGCGGGCTTTGGAGCATCCTATTGATTCTCCCCGGTTAAAGGACATTGTGAAGCCGGGAGAAAAAATCGTTATTGTTACAAGCGATATTTCCCGCCCCATGCCTTCCTGGGTAGCGCTTCCCTGTGTACTGGATGAACTGGGCAAAGCAGGTGTCAGAGATGAAGATGTGACTGTGGTCTTTGGCCTTGGCAGCCATCGGAAACAGACAGAAGAAGAGAAAAAGAGGCTTGTCGGAGAAGAAGTGTACAATAGAGTGAGATGCATTGACAGCGATCCCGATGACTTCATTCATATGGGAACCTGTAAAAATGGGACATCCGTTGATATTTTCCGAACCGTAGCGGAAGCGGACTGGAGAATTCTGGTGGGTAATGTAGAGTATCATTACTTTGCCGGTTATTCCGGCGGCATGAAAGCTATTATGCCAGGCGTTTCTTCGAGGGCCGCTATTCAGTCCAATCATCGTAATATGATAAAGGAAGGGGCCTACGCTGGAAATCTGGAAGGAAATCCTGTGCGGGATGATATTGAAGAAGTTTACCAGTACTGCCCGGTAGATTTTATTTTGAATGTAGCACTGGATGAAAACCACCATATTGCCTATGCAGCGGCAGGCCACCATGTGAAGGCTCATAGAAAGGCCTGCGAATTCCTTGACAGTATCTATAAAATTCATATTGACCATCCGGCTGATGTGGTTATTGTGTCCACTTCCGGCTTTCCTAAGGATATTAACCTGTATCAGGCCCAGAAATCCATCGATAATGCGAAGCATTCCGTGAAAGAAGGGGGCATTATGGTGGTAGCGGCGGCCTGCAAAGAAGGATTTGGCAGCGATGTTTTTGCCAAGTGGATCATGCAGTATGATACTCCCGATGACCGTATCAAAGCGATTCATGAACATTTCGAATTAGGAGGTCATAAGTCGGCGGCCCTTGCCCTGGTGGAAAAGAAGTGCAATATTTACCTGGTCACCGATATGGAGGACGATCTGGTCAGGAAGGCCAATATGACACCGTTCCATAATCTTCAGGAAGCGGTGGATGCGGCTTTTGCAAAGATGGGAAAAGACGCCAGCTGCTATATTATTCCTGATGGTGGTTCTACACTTCCTATGGAAGATTGATTGTTGAAAAGTATTTTACCCAATATTGTTAATATAAAAGCAGTGTGTTCCTCTTTGGGAAAGCACTGCTTTTATATGTTATATCTGAATGGAATAAAAAAAGACGTCATGGAGCAAATCACATGACATCTTTTTGTGGTGGGCGATAACAGGATCGAACTGCTGACATTCTGCTTGTAAGGCAGACGCTC
>OHAE01002608.1_pt1 | contig 10543 bp, 8 predicted proteins | sample 1577061 | NCBI WGS metagenome assembly OHAE01 (sample SAMEA3541535, study PRJEB24748) | human gut metagenome | biome: human gut; feature: human-associated habitat; material: faeces | place: China | collected 2012
CACTGCAACAAAGGCAACTTCCACACACCAGCCTAGAAAACTGTATATAAAAAACAAAAGCATTATTTCATAAACTGAGAAAATCATAACCCCTCCAGGTAAAACAAATTATTGTTAACAACGTTTCCCATTATTATATGAAAAAAACAAAACTGACACAACCCACAAATATATATAAAAAGGTGCTGTATTAAATCCAATTAATCCAAAAACAAGGCGCAGAGTACTCCGCGCCTTGTATATATCATGTGGTAATTCCACATGGCAAACAAACTATTTAATTATCAAATTAATTTCCAACTAGAATAACTTGTCAAGTAACTGATATAAGTAACCCTGTGCTGGGAAAGTCATAGCAAATACAAGTGAAACGATTGTCATTAACTTGATTAAGATGTTAATTGATGGTCCTGATGTATCCTTGAATGGATCACCTACTGTATCACCAACTACGGCTGCCTTGTGTGCTTCGCTTCCTTTACCTCCGGCAAAACCACCTTCAATAAACTTCTTAGCATTATCCCAAGCGCCACCGGCATTTGCCATAAATACTGCCATCATAACACCACTTACAAGTGAACCTGCAAGCATACCACCTAAAGCTTCTGCTCCAAGTAAAAATCCAATAACAAGTGGCACAAGAACTGCCATAATACCAGGAACAATCATTTCATGTAATGCTGCTTGTGTTGAAATACCTACACATGATGTATAGTCAGGCTTTTCTGTTCCCTTAAGTATACCTGGTTTTTCTTTGAACTGGCGACGAACTTCTTCAATCATCTTGTTTGCAGCCTTACCAACTGAAGACATTGTCAAAGCTGAGAACATAAATGGAAGCATACCACCAATGAAAAGACCAACTACAACGCTTGCATCTAAAATATTGATACCGTTCTTTGTGATTCCTGCTGTTTCTGCAAAAGAAACAAAAAGTGATAAAGCTGTAAGAGCTGCTGAACCAATAGCAAATCCCTTACCAATAGCTGCTGTAGTATTTCCTACCGCATCTAATTTGTCTGTAATATCTCTAACACTTTCGTCAAGTTCTGACATTTCAGCAATACCGCCGGCATTATCAGCGATTGGGCCGTAAGCATCAACTGCTACTGTCATACCTGTTGTTGAAAGCATACCAACTGCTGCAAGAGCAATACCATACATTCCGCAGAAGTGGAATGCAACTAAGATTCCGATTGCAATAACAACAATAGGGATACATGTTGATTTCATACCAACTGAAAGACCACTAATAATGTTAGTTGCTGAACCTGTCTGTGAGCTTTCAGCGATTTCCTGAACGCTCTTATATTTTTCTGATGTATACATTTCTGTAACTTTACCAATAATAGTACCAACTACAAGACCTGCAATAATTGCGATAAATGCATTAAAGTTACCAAAGAATGTATTACTTAAAATAGCTGAAGCAATAATAACTAATGCTGTTGCTGTATATTCACCTGCATTAAGTGCTTTCTGTGGATCAGAACCGTCTTTTCCTCTAACAAAGAAAGTAGCGATAACTGATGCAATAATACCAACACCTGCAATTACAAGTGGGAATAAAGCTGCCATAAAATGAGATGCACTACCAATATTTGTTGCTACAAGACCAAGTGTAATAGCTGAAACTAAAGCTCCAACATAACTTTCAAATAAGTCAGCACCCATGCCTGCAACATCACCTACATTGTCACCTACATTATCTGCGATAACAGCAGGATTTCTTGGATCATCTTCAGGAATACCTGCTTCTACTTTACCTACAAGGTCAGCTCCAACGTCTGCTGCCTTAGTATAGATACCACCTCCAACTCTTGCAAAAAGAGCGATTGATGAAGCACCAAGGCTAAATCCTGTAAGAATACTTACTGCGTCTGTTGTAACTTCGCCTGTGGCATTAAGAATAATGAAGATAACACTTATTCCAATAATACCAAGACCTACAACGCTAAGACCCATAACAGCACCGCCTGAAAAAGCGATTGATAAAGCTTTGTTCATTCCGCTTTCTTTAGCTGCATTAGCTGTACGAACGTTAGCCTTTGTAGCTACTGTCATACCAAAATAACCTGCCAAAGTTGAGAATAATGCTCCAACTAAGAAGCAAACTGCTGTAAGCCAGCTAATTCCAAATCCTAAAACTACAAATAATACTGCTACAAAAATAACCAAAACTTTATATTCTGCAAATAAGAAAGCTCTGGCACCTTCAGCGATAGCTGAAGCGATTTCTTTCATTCTGTCATTTCCGGCTTCGCTCTTGTTAATAGTCATTGCCTTATAAAAAGCAAAAATCAATGCTATAACACCTGCAACCGGAGCTAAATAAATAAAACTGTTCATATTTATTCATTCCCTTTCTTTCTCGATTCTCAATTGTTGATTATTATCAAACTTGAGTACTTCCAAACAATTAAGATAGTATCAATACTTGAATACATTCTAAACAACCAAATCTTTTCATTTAATTGAATTCCCCTTAAGCGTTCAAATTATTTTATAGCAAATGCTTTCAATAATTAATCATCTTCTTAATTGTTAAATAAATAACAAGCAGTTACGTACTCAATACCTTACCACGTTTGAGAAAACTTTTCAACAAATTTTATTTCTATTCCCACAACATTTTTTCACTCAATATAGTGAAATGTTCAAAAACATGCGATAAATAAAGGTTGTGTAGATCATTTACCAGAATTGTACCCGGTAGACAACCACACATTCTTGCTTCTATATACTTATAATTGCTTCGTAATGGCACACTAAAAAGGAGCTGTTGTTCTAACGATTGCTAAAATCATTAGCACACAGCTCCTTTTTTACAACTTCTATTATAAAAACAAATTAATTTATAAAAATATACTAAATTCTATTCTTCTTCTGTAGAAAGTGGAATTCCTCTATGTTCTACAGATGTTGAGAATACTATCTGTGTCTTCGTACTTCCGAATGTCTGAAGCTCTCCAATGAAGTGATCAAGCTCCTCAGTGCTCTTAAACATTACCTCAACAAGCATTGCATAGTCTCCTGTAACACAGTTACATTCAATAACATTGTTACAACTCTTAATATAAGGATAGAAATCCTTCTTCTGTCCCGGATTAACCTCAAGGTTTATAAATGCCTTAATATGATAACCCAATTCTGCCGGGTTAACCTTTGCAGTATAACCTGTAATAATTCCTGCCTGTTCTAATCTTTCAATTCTGGCAGATACCGCCGGTGATGATAAAAAGACCTGGCTCGCAATAGTTTTAAGGGGAATACGAGCGTTCTCATGAAGCAACTTAATAATCTGTTCATCTATATGGTCTAATTCATGTCTCATAAGTAGTACTCCTTTCAATATAATATTTTTCAGCATATTTTAATTTTATAAAGTTTTCACCTTATAAATATAAAGATATTATAGCACAGAGTTAAAAAAATTTACAATAATAAATTATTTATACATTATTTTTGTTTTTTCCAACAAAAAAACATCTTCAAACCCACAACGTCAGTTCAAAGATGCTTTAATTCAAAGATATTTTCATTCAAAAATATTGTAATTCAAAAAAATTTAACCTCTTTAGGAATTTCCTAAGCTAATTCCTTCTCACTCATTTCAAGTGCGGACGCAATAACTGCATCCATATCATAATACTTATATTCACCAAGTCGGCCACCAAAAATAATATTATCTTCCTTCTGTGCTAACTCTTTATACTGCTCATACAGAGCGCCATTCTTTTCGTCGTTCACAGGATAGTAAGGTTCATCTCCCGGCTTCCATTCAGCACTGTACTCTCTTGAAATAACAGTCTTAGGCAAGTCATTACCTTCTTCATCCTTTCCGAACTCGAACCACTTATGTTCAATAATACGAGTCCAAGGTGTTTCAGAATCAGTATAATTAACTGCTGCATTTCCCTGAAAATTAGGAATATCAAGGATTTCATTTTCAAATCTTACTGAACGGTACTCTAAAGTTCCAAGCTTGTAGTCAAAATATGCATCAATAGCCCCTGTGTAAACTACCTTGGAAGCCATTGCATCATATTCACTCTTGTTATCAAAATAATCAACTCCAAGTTTTACATCAATGCCCTCAAGCATATTTTCAACCATCTTGGTATATCCACCTACAGGAATCCCCTGATAAAGTGCATTAAAATAATTATTATCAAAAGTAAGTCGAACCGGCAATCTCTTAATAATGAAAGAAGGAAGTTTATCGCAAGGTCTTCCCCACTGCTTCATTGTGTAACCCTTAATCAACTTTTCATAAATATCGGTTCCTACCAAAGAAATAGCCTGTTCTTCCAAATTCTTAGGTTCAGTAATTCCAGCCTGTTTCTTCTGCTCCTCAATCTTTGCCTGCGCTTCACTTGGTGTAACAACTCCCCACATCTTGTTGAAAGTATACATATTAAAAGGCAAGCTAAAAAGTTCCCCTTTATAATTTGCTACCGGTGAATTAGTAAATCTGTTAAATTCAGCAAACCGATTAACAAAATTCCAAACTTTCTTATTATTAGTATGAAAAATATGTGCCCCATACTTATGTACATTAATGCCTTCAATCTTCTCCGTGAAAATATTTCCTGCAATATTAGGTCTTTTATCAATAACCAAAACAGACTTTCCCTGAGCCTTGGCCTGATTAGCAAAAACTGCTCCATACAAACCTGCTCCAACTACTAAATAATCGTACATACTACTATTTTGCAATATCCATAATGCCACTCCCAATAATACCTATGAATACTGCCTGCTCCTTTCCCTGCCTAGCCCCAAATGAATCGCATCGTAAGCCAGTCCTTTTCATATTTACTGTAGTTTACTATATAATTCATTTGAAATAGTGTCAAGCCTACTTTCTCAATACAGCCTTAAGTTCTGCCATGGCTCTCTTCCAACCTGTGAAAGGAAGCTTAATAATTCTAAATAAATATCCAAAAGGAACAAGAACCTTATACCTACATATCAATGGATGATACTTCTTAAAACTTTTATAGTCTGGGAAAACTCGTCTAAAAACATATTTAAACTTAGATTTTTTTACATCATCGTCATCTCCAAGCTTATTTGCTACCAAATTATCCACATTTCCATATGTGCCTGCTCCCATAATGTAATCAAGCATATTCTTTTCATCTGTTGGAAGACCTTCATACCAATCCGCTTTAGCATCAGATTCATTAACACTAAATACATCAAAACATAGCTTTCTAAACTGCTTTTCAAAATCTGCTATATTTAATTTTCCCAATTCTTTTTCAACATAAGAAAAATCTAACTCTTTATTCTTTCTCAAATACAAATACACATCAAGAATTGTTCTAAGTCCCATTCCGCCACTTGCATAATGCTTATATGTATGTACCATAAAATAAATATAAAAATCTTCCTCTTTGAATACATATTCCAGGCTATTCTCAGACTTCTTTGTTAACTTATCAAATACATTGTCAAAATAATTATTCCAACTTTCGTAATCATCTTTGTCAAAAAGAGCTCTGTGCATTTCAAAATTATATGCCGGTTTCTTTAAATACTCATCATGATTGCTGGTTCCATATCCTTTAATACTGTACCCTCTACCAACCATGAAGTCATAAATGTCCTTCATATATTTTCTGTCAACCAAAATATCATTATCTGACATCTCTCTTAAGGCAGGATTTGGATAGTATTCCCTAATAATCAAACCTTTCAGTAACAAATACCAAATATTCTTTTCTTCAAAGAATGCAATAATCTCCTCGCGCTCAACATCCATCAAAACATTCTTGTAAACAGCCTGATTCTTTTCCATCTGCCATCTTTGATATATCGGACTCCTCTTGTCAACATCCGTTCTATCCAAAACTTCTGCCATAAGCGCAGTTAAATTATGTTTCTTGCAAATCTGATATGCTCCCGCCAAATTAGAACAAAATGCCTGGTCCATTTCCTCTCCATTAACATAACTTCTAATAGCATTTATAACATTTATATACTCTTCCAATAGCATTTTCTTCTCCTAATAAAATATTTTTTCAAGCATACATTCTTCCTAAATATCTATTCCGCCAATGCTTTCTGCTCACTCATCACCTTGTCATAATAAGCCTTATATCTATAGATAGTTCTTTCGCTCAATTTTTTTTCTTTTGCAATTTCAGCAATTGACATTCCCGATTCATATAAAACAACAAAATCATTATAAATAGATTGCCACTTATCGTTATGTTTCTGACGTCCGCTTACTTTTCTGTTTCTGTAATATTCCAATTCTTCATTCAGCTTCTGGTTCTCCGCCTCTAATTCCTTAATTCTTTCCAACGCCATTTCTAATGTTTCAATCTTTCTCATAGTAATTTTTCCTTTATCCTTAATACTATGATTTTATTATTTATCATCCTTCCCGTCAATATGATTCTGTCATTTAGGTTGTTCTATTCAACAAATTCTCCTAAGAATTTTCAATCAAAAAAACTACAGCCCACGTTTCCGCAAGCTGTAGCCTTTTTAGTTAGATATTATTTTATTGTTTATAATTTTCTATTCAGCTTCCGGTTCAAGTAAGGCCTTCTCGTAAGCTTCAAGAACTATCTGCTGGATATTGTTACGGGTACCTGAGTTGATTGGATGAGCAATGTCTCTGTATTCACCATCTGCTGCTTTTCTGCTAGGCATTGCAATGAATAATCCCTTATCTCCTTCAACTACTTTAATGTCATGTACTACAAATTCATCATCAATAGTAATTGACACAACTGCTTTCATCTTTCCTTCTTTTGTCATTTTTCTAACTCTTACATCTGTAATATTCATAATTATGTCCTTCCTCAATTTCCTGCTTTGAGGTACAGGTGTACCTGTAATACACCTGCGCTTCCTTTCTATTATATTTGCCTAAGTATTTTTATGTACAACCCTTAGATTACTTCTACAAACTATATCTGAAGTTTCTCTCATTAATAATCTGTACTTCGCTATCTTCGCTTCCTAATTTCTCGTTAGGATTAATAGTGCTGTGGCTTTCAACTATACAATTCTCTATTACTGTGTTGTCTCCAATATAAACATCATTAAGAATAATTGAGTTCTTGATTACACAATTGTTTCCAATGTATGCCTGATGGAATACCACGGATCCGTCCACTTCACCGTTAATGATACAACCACTTGAAATTAAGCTGTTTCTTACTTTTGAACCAGGATTATATTTTGCCGGTGGCAAATCAGCCACTTTTGAATATACGTCCGGATACTGTTTAAAGAAGAAATTCCTTACATCTGGTTTAAGAAAATCCATATTACAACTATAATAGTTGTCTATGTTAGAAATATTCTGCCAATAAGAATCAAGATTATAAGCATATATTCTCTTTGTATCTTTGTTTCTGATAATTATGTCGTTTACAAAATCATAATTATCTTCTGCCATACACTGCTCAATTAACTGAATAAGTAATCTTCTTCTGATTACATAAATTCCTGTTGAAATCTTTGAGCTTGTTGTTTCGCCCGGCTTCTCTTCAAAATCAACGATTCTGCCGTTAGAATCTGTTGTTACAACACCGTATGCTAAAGCCTTCTCTGTTGAACCGATATCCTTGCAGACAATTGTAATGTCTGCCCCTGTTTCAACATGTCTTTCTAATACTTTGTTGTAATCAAGCTTGTATACTGCATCTGCTGATGCAATAATTGCATATGGTTCATGGCTCTTCTTTAAAAATGCCATATTCTGTGCAATGGCATCTGCAGTTCCCCTATACCAGAATCCATTGTCTGATGTGATAGATGGTGTAAATACAAACAATCCTCCCTGTTTTCTACCAAAATCCCACCATTTAGATGAACTTAAATGTTCATTTAATGACCACGCATTGTACTGTGTTAAAACTGCTACCTTCTGAATATGTGAATTAGACATATTACTTAATGAAAAATCTATAGCTCTGTAGCTTCCTGCTATAGGCATTGCTCCAATTGCTCTCTTCTTTGAGAGTTCGCGCATCTTACTGTTATTTCCACCTGCTAAAATTATTCCTATTGCTCTCATTAAATCTCACCTGCCTTAATAATATAGCCACCTGATGGGAGCTTTCCGTCCGGATAATCTGTAATTTCCGTCTTTCCTGATATTGCTACATTCTTTCCAATCTTTACACCATCCGGTATACTTGAACCTTCTCCAATAACAGCAAGTTCACAATTATAAATCTTCTGACTTAACAAGCTGTCTGCATATTCTCCAATGCCGATTTCGCAGTCCTGTCCAACTTCAACATTCTCTGCAATAATGGCATTGTAAACCTTAGTTCCTTTTCTAATTCTGGTGCCATGCATAATAATGGAATCGTGAACCTCCGCTCCTTCTTCTATCACTACATCCGCACTTATTACCGAGTTATAAACACCGCCGTATATATCACAGCCCTCGCCTACAATACTCTTCTCCACCTCTGCACTGTCTGACAGATACTGTGGTGGTAAAGCATCATTCTTAGTATAAATCTTCCAAAATTCTTCATATAAATTAAATTCAGGCACAATATCAATTAATTCCATATTGGCTTCCCAATATGACTTTAATGTTCCTACATCTTTCCAATATCCTGTATATTCATATGCAAAAATTCTTTTTCCTTCTCTGTGAACATATGGAATAATATGCATACCAAAGTCACAATTAGGCTGGTCTTTAAGCTTAATCAATGCTTCTCTAAGAACCGGCCAGCTAAATATGTAGATACCCATTGATGCAAGATTACTCTTTGGATGTTCCGGCTTCTCCTGGAACTCTGTAATCTTGTGATCCTCATCTGTAACTACTACACCAAATCTGCTTGCCTCCTCAATTGGAACAGGCATTGCTGCAATTGTAACATCTGCCTTATTAGCCTTATGATAATCAAGCATAACCTCGTAGTCCATCTTATAAATATGGTCACCTGATAAAATAAGTATATAATCAGGATTATATGAATCCATATAGTCTAAGTTCTGGAAAATGGCATTGGCTGTACCTGTATACCATTCAGTGTTCTTACTTTTTTCGTATGGCGGAAGAACCGTAACGCCTCCAATATTACGATCTAAGTCCCATGGAATACCAATTCCAATATGGGAGTTAAGTCTAAGTGGCTGATACTGTGTTAAAACACCTACTGTATCAATGCCTGAGTTAATGCAGTTACTAAGTGGAAAATCAATAATCTTATACTTTCCTCCAAATGCAACTGCAGGTTTTGCAACTTTTGCTGTTAAAACACCGAGACGGCTTCCCTGTCCTCCTGCTAACAGCATTGCAATCATTTCTTTTTTAATCATGTCCCTCACCTCGCTGCGAATAATTGATGAGTTAATTATAGCACTAACCCCCTTTCAATAAAAGAGTTTCAATGAATTTTATTGTGTATTTTTTCTCTAAATTTCTTGTTTTTTCTACATGTGTTATGCAAAATTACCAATTTCTTTATTACTTTTTCGTGTTTTTTATTATTTGCTTAATTTTTTTATTATTTTTTCAAAAGAGTTTTTATTTTCCTGTTTTTTTTCTTTTTTCAGTCTTTAAAAATAAATCATTTAAGAGTATACTTAATTAATAAGTAGAAAGGCGTTTTCGTCTTTTAATTTTTTTCTTAAGAAAGGATGAAATAAACAACTATGTACGAACTAGATTTTAATACTCCGGCAAAGATCCATTTTACAGGAATTGGCGGAATTAGTATGAGCGGACTTGCAGAGATTATGCTTTCTAAAGGCTTCACTGTTACAGGCTCTGATTCAAGAGAATCTGAAATAACTAAACACCTTGAATCTCTTGGAGCAACTATTTACTATGGCCAGAAGGCTTCTAATGTGGCTGCCGATACAGAAGTTTTGATATATACTGCTGCAGTTAAGGCTGACAACCCTGAACTTGTAGCTGCTACAGAGATGAATATTCCTCTTTTGACAAGAGCTGAGTTTTTAGGTCAGATTATGAAGAATTACCATACTGCCATCGGTGTTTCAGGAACTCATGGCAAGACTACAACAACTTCAATGCTTTCACAGATTATGCTTGAAGCAAATACCGACCCTACTATTTTAGTTGGTGGAATTATGCCGGCAATTAACGGCAACACACGTATTGGTCATTCAGACAATATGATTACTGAAGCTTGTGAATATACTAACAGCTTCTTATCTTTTGCACCTACTATTGGAATTATTCTTAATGTGGCTGCAGACCACCTTGATTTCTTCAAGGACCTTGATGACATTAGACATAGTTTTAGAAGATATGCAGAACTTATTCCTGAAGGCGGTGCACTTGTTATTAATAGCGATATTGATAACCTTGACTATTTTACTGAAGGGCTTAAGTGCAACATTATTACTGTAGGCTCTGATCCTGAAAAGAGTATGTATAGCGCCGCTAACATTACTTATGATGAATTTGCAAGAGGTTCTTATGACCTTGTTGTAAACGGCGAAACTAAGACTCATATCGTTTTGAAGGTTACAGGGGAACACAATATTTACAATTCACTTGCATCTATTGCTGCTGCTC
>OHAE01002615.1_pt1 | contig 10523 bp, 8 predicted proteins | sample 1577061 | NCBI WGS metagenome assembly OHAE01 (sample SAMEA3541535, study PRJEB24748) | human gut metagenome | biome: human gut; feature: human-associated habitat; material: faeces | place: China | collected 2012
TTCCGTGACAGGGAGGCGGAACCAGTACTGCCCTTTTTTCGTGCGATTGGGATAAATGCCGTATTGCTGCAGGGCTTTGTCACGGACCAGCCAGCGTTTGCCATCTTCTACAATCTGCAGATCCTTGATATCCTGACTGGAAATGGGGTTCTCCACGACGGGAACCGAAAAGACCGGATCTTCCGCTTTTCCGGCTGTACTGTCTGCTTTTGGCGCTGCCAGAGCCCCTGTAGCGGCCGAGCAGGCCACCAGGAGGGCAAGGCAGATTTTTTTTATGTTATGTCTATGCATGGTGTATTCTCCTCATCTTCGAGTGCGGCTTCCCTAATGACCGTCTCTGTTGTATAATGAATCAGCTGTATCCATACAGCAGTCTTCATTATATCACAAAGGAGCGGCATTTTTTATGCATCAATATCTATTTTTTATCGGGTCCTTCCCCATACGGGCCTATGGCCTGTTATTTATGCTGGGAATCATCTCGGCCGGCATTACGGGATATTACATCATGAAACGGGACGGACGGGGCTGGCATGTCCACATATTCGACTTCACCATGTACTGCGGCCTGTCGGGTATCGTCGGCGGACGGCTCTGGGACGTATTCTTTTTTGACTGGGCTTACTACCACAATCATCTCACGGAAATCCCCTATGTCTGGCAAGGCGGCATGGCCATCCAGGGCGGCCTGTTATTCGGAGCCATTGCCGGCATCCTCTACACGAAGTATCATCACATCGACACCTGGGCCTTTGCCGACCTCCTGGCACCGGCTTTTCATGAATTCCAGCAATGTAATCCTGAATTCGTCTCTTGCGTCCCGGCTTCCCCCCTGGGAAGAAACGATGCCCTATGGGGAAGACGGCCTGTACTGGACACGGTGCATGCGGGGGACAGCCCTGATCGGGCTGGGAGGCTCCGTCACCTCCATTTACAGGCAGAGAGCTTCTTCCGCCATGCATGATGAACATTATCAGCATGTCTCCCTCCACTCACTCATTGCGCCTCTGCTGAATGAGCTTGAAGCCATGAAAAATCCCAAATGGCAATTTGCCGTTCATTATCTGGTCATCAGGGAATTGCATCCCAAAAGACTGTTATCGCTCAACGTAGAAGAACGGATTTCCCTGACGGGCAGAATCAGGAAAATCATGCACCCATGCCTGAACCGGCCGTTTTTGGACTCCTATATGAAAGCGTGTTCCGCAAGGGCAGGCATGGAACAATCATTTTCCGCTCTCATGGACAGAACCATGTTCTCCTGCAAATGGCTGGACCGCCTGGAAAGGATGGGACGCTTCCTGTTTTTCCGGCTGCAAACCAATAACGGAACAGAGAGCAAACACCAAGATCCAGTCCGTTCACGATCATGAATATCGTATATGCTACAGACGATAACGGCGCGCTGGGAACGGGCGTGAGCATTGTGTCCCTCATGGAGAATTTGCCGCCCGGCGTTCATGCCGATATTTACATCATGACTGACGGGTTAAGCGGGGATAATACGACCCGTTTCCATTCCCTGCAACAGGACTACAATCTCCATTTGCACTTCATTGATATGAAGGATAAATATACGGATTTCCCCGTCGGTTCCAAATGGTCGGCGGCGACGTATTACCGTCTTGGCCTCGCAGGGGAACTTCCCGCCACGGTAGAACGCGCCCTTTACGTGGATATTGATACCATTTTCAACAGGGACATAAGCCCCATGTATGAATCAGAATTCGGAGATTGCCTCATTGCCGGCGTTTTCACCACGGAAGATTTATCCGAGGAATCTTTTTCACGCTGGAAGAGAGAAATGAATCTGGACCGGGACTCCATTTACATCAATGCCGGCGTCATTCTTTACCATATTGGAAGAATACGCGAAGAACGTTTTGAATCCCAGGTTTTCTCCTGGGCGAAAAACAATATTCACCGCCTTTCCTGGCAGGATCAGGATATTTTGAATGTATGCTATCAGCAGCGTATCCTGTTGCTTCACCCCATGTGGAACATTTGCGACGGGGCTATCTGGTCCATTCGCTGGGAAGGCGTGAAAAGCTTCAGAAATAATCCCCTGAAGCCGACAGACCTGCTGGAAGCCGCCAGGCGGCCGGGCATTATCCACTACTGGGGCCATCCCAAACCCTGGCATCCCAACAGTATTCGCCAGGATTACGGATTGTTCTACAAGTATTGGAAGAAATCTCCGTGGAAAGATGACATCAGGGATTTCCGGAAGCAAAACGATTCCGGACGGATGTTCATCTCCAAAATGAGATGCCTCCTGGGAAAGGGAAAACGGCTTTTACAGGGCAAGCATCAATAGAAATACGGAGGGAGGGCTTTATATTTTCCTGATGCCCAGCCTATTTACTGCGCCGCCTTTTATGGGGAAATGCCAGAGCCGGCTATTTTTTAACAAGCCGACTTAACTCCCCTCCGGAATTTTCCCGAATCCGGGAGAAACCGTCCGCATACGCCTTCAGGAACGCCTCAACGTTTTATGCCTGATGATTTTTCCGGAGTTTTATCAATAGTAAAAAAATCATTCATTTATGAAAGTTGATACTATTAAGGGAAGTTCCTATGTCATGACCTGTACAAAAGCTTGTACTGTAAGCGCCATTTTCAATTCCGGAGAGACGTCCATGCTTATTCTGGAAGCAGAGAAAAAAGGGCAATCCAGTTTTGCGGCCCCGACGGACGCCATAGAAGTATCCGACGAAGACGCTTTGATCACCCAGGTTTTCAAGACAGCCGTTCCAGGGCTGCCGGGCCAGAACGGCATCAGGCAAGGAGAAAATGCCGAATTAAAAAATCTGACGGCTGAGTCCGGGACTTTTGCAGGGGCCGTCAACGCCAACGGAGGCATCAATATCCCGCTTGCCGTGGGCGCGGCAACGGATATGTCAGCGGTCAACCGCCTGTACGCCGCCGGGTTGGCCGCCGTGACGGACGCTTTTTCCGTCAGGTGTTATCCGCTCCCGGCGGATTGTTCGTCTTCCAACGGGACGGTTTTCAAAACAGACAAGGAACCCAATTCCCTTTATTTCAACGTCCCGGCTAATTCCGCCTTTACCGTGAAATGCGGCCTCGTGACCAACGCTAGGCCCATGCACAATTATTCCAGCATCCGGGGGTGGGTGGCTCCGGTGCGCCTGCCGTCTGTCAGCGCTAAATTCACGGCCAGGTTCGGACAGATGACAACGGTCGTGCGCATGGGAAGGGACAGGGACGCATTTACGCTGGTGCCGGATCAGGCGGCGGTCGGCTACAGGATTGGGGAGATTATCGATATTACGTTTGATCATGTCCGGGACGCGGCCGCAGGGGGGTATCACATTCGTGTCCGGGAGATTTATTATTCCAATGCCGAGCAGAAATGGAAGATGAAGACGACGCAGGCCCTCGCGCCGGAGACGTCTTCTAACACTGGTTATCCCGTCTGCGTGTACGCGGTGGTTTACGAGCAATACCAGGACGGGGGATACGATACCGAAGACAGGGGAGCGTTGTGGCTGCTGCATGGCGGGAATTCCTCCCGCGGCTGCGTCAAGATTGCCACGGTGAAGGGAGTTCACTGCTTTGAGAGCATTTATCCATTTTCCGGATATTATCTTGATATGGAGAATGCCAATAGCTGGGCGCTGTCCGGAGCTTTCCTTCCGGCGACGATGCACTTGCATTGCAATAACGTCAATCCGGCGTATTACGGTTTTTCCTCCATGGAGAGCAATATCATTGTCTCCGAAGCGGTGGAGGATTTTGTTGACCCGGAAGCCGAAGAAGAAACGACGGAAGAAACGATTACCGAAGAATGAGCATGAATACCGCAGCGTTCCCATTCCCGATGCCCGGCAACACCTCTGCGTCCCTATTCAATTTTTCTTCCGCCACGGCAACCGGGTTCCCACCATCTCCAGCGCGCGGCGCGTCATGCCGCGCATGCCCTGCGTACCGCAATACATTAAAAGAACCGTCACTCCGCCATAAGAGACAGCCATGAGAAAGGCGCATAAAAACCAGGAGAAGAAAGACGCGGAAGGCTGCAGGGGAACGAATTTCCAGATCCAGCCCATGAACACGGCCGAAATCGAAACCAGCGCCAGCTGGTAACCGAACTGGAACCAGTAACTCATCACATTTTTTCTGAATCCCCAGTTATACAGCATGAAAGGCTTCCAGATACCCACAATAAGTATCAGGCTGGAGACTCCCCCCAACAAAACGCCGGGCAATCCCCATAAGTAACCTCCGATGATCGCCACGGAAATGTTGATCACGCTTTCCGCAAGAGGAGCCCACACATCCCAAAACAAACCGTAACCGTATAAAAACTGATCCACAACCCCCCGCGTAATGGTAATGAACAGCCTGATAACGAGCAACAGCATGATTTCCCGGGGAAGGATATATTCCGCCCCCAGCCAAAGCGTGATGAATGGCTCCAGAAGCTGGTAAAGGGGGAAACATACCGTCCCGGCAATCAGCATGCGCAGGGAAAACAGCTCACTAAATACCTTGCGGATTTTTCCCGCATTTCCCTCCGCAATCAAGTTGCCCACACTGGCTTCCGTACTGCCGAGCAGATTATTGACCAGAAGGTGCAGTTTATCCACAATGGTGGAATAGTTGCCGAAATAGGCCGCCATCTGGAGGGAAACAAAGGCATATACCAGGAACGGCGTCATCTGAAACTGGAAAAAGCTTCCCAGCCGATGCATAAACAACTGCTTGGTGTATTTAGTGACTTCAGGATATTTTTTGAACAGCTTCTTTCCCAGGGCCACATCGCTCTTCAGCCAGGGATATACCTGATTGATCTTCCAATTCAGGATGAAGGAATAAATAATGCCGAAGAACAGTTCTATCCCTATCCATAAATAATAACTTCCCGTATACCATGCAGACAGCATCTGGCATATGATTTTGATGATGGATGCCGTCTGGAAATAAAACGCCACTACGTAATTCCTCTGGTCCGCTCCCAAAAGGGTCTGCCTGTAGTTGGCGAAATACCCGATCAGGGAAGATGCCAGAAAGGAATAATAAGCAAAATAGATGATTCCATAGGAAAAGCCCGTGGAAGGGAAAATAACCGGCAGGAAACAGGAAAGCGCTACTCCAGCCGCGATGATTATCCGCCCTATCCACCGGTACATGTATCCCAGCACGGAGATAATTTCGTTAATCCTGGTTTCATCATGTTCAAAAATCGGCTTGTAAAGCACATACCCGATAGCCGTGCTTATGCCAAGTTCCGCCAAATTGAGGAAATTCAGCAGACTCATTAACGTTCCCGTCAAACCGACAAAATCGGCACCCAGGCAATTCAAGAATATCTTCCTTGAAAAAAAGGAAATGAGAAGAATCAAAACATAAAAAATGAGATTGACCCTGGCGTTCAACAGGCTTTTCTTTACGCGGGATTCTTCCATGTTATTTATTCCATCAACCTTATCCTTTCCCGGGAGAAGTTAAAAATATCTGTTTTATTAATAACCGGATTATTTATTCAACCGGCAATATACCAACGGCATATTGCGGCCATACGGGTACGGAAAGCGGTGCCAATCTAGCACAACATCCTGCTGCATCAATATCTTTTTACGAAGCCTCAGCCAACAGGCCCTCACAGGGGATAGAAACCGGGCAGAATCGCCTGTTTCCATGACGCCTCCTTATCCGCTCATCGGTTAAAAAACAAATTCCTCATTTTTACAGGTTCCATGGACCGGACAGTTCCATAAAGTGTCCTTGTTTTATTTCTTCTTTTCATCTACATTACCGCCCGTGAGCAAGGGCAGGATTCTCATCGTTACATATGTTTTTCCTCCGGAGGAAGGAGGCGTAGGCATGGCTGCCTATGAAATGGCCTGCAGCCTGAGCTCTCTGGACTGGGATATCCACGTCCTCACCCGCCCGCTGGATTCACCGGAGGAGCCTTTCCGCTCCCGCCCATACAGCCCTCTCACCACCCTGCCGGACACCCTGACGAAGGACAGCGCCCGTTTAAGGGAATACCTGGACGGGTTTTTGAAAGATTTCCGGCCGGATGTTATTATCTACCACTCCTGGGCGGACTGGTGCCGGGAAGAATTGCTGGACGCGGCGCGGGATTCAGGCATTCCGTTTTTCCTCCGCTCCCATGGTGCAGCTACCAATTTCCGCTCTTTTTTCCGCTTCAATTACCCTCCTTTCTTCGGCCTGAAAAAATGGCTCCGCTCCTTTTTTCAAATACGCAGGAATATCCTCAACGTATGCAGGAAATCACCGTTAAACCGTCTCGTTTTTCTCGACCCTTACGGGACACTGTTCAAGAGCTTTGATTATTACTGCGCATCCAGAAGCAAACTTGCCCATTACTCCTGCATTCCCAACACATTCCCGGCTCTGAAAAGAACCGCTCCTTTTTTCCGGGAAAAATACGGACTTTCCTCCGCCCCCGTTTTCACCTGCCCTGCCGGCGCCAGCATGAGGAAACGGCAGCTTCTCTTCATCCGCCATGTGAAACGCTCCCGTCTGCGGCATATCATTTTTCTTTTTCTCATTCCCCAGCGCAATGCCTACGCGGAACAAATGGAACAGGCCATCGGTGATGACCCCAGATTCAGGATTCTCTACAGGCTCCCCCGTTTGGAGGTAGAAGCCGCCATTATGGAAAGCGATGCCGTTTTCCTTTACTCTTATCAGGAACAGCAGCCCCTCTCCATTCTGGAGGCGATGTCATGCGGCGTTCCCTGGTTCGCTCCGGACGCAGGAGCTCTTTCCACCCTGGAAGGGGGAATCGTCCTGAAAAACGCATCCCCCTCCGCGCTGGAAAAAGCTGTGGAATCGTTGACGGACGAAAAAACACGCAAACTACTGGGGAGTAAAGGCCGCCGGCAATGGGAAGCCCGTTTCGCCCCCGACGCAGTAAACCAGGAATTAGAGCAACTGCTTTTTTCCTCCATCCGCCCGGAAGGAAAGCCTCCGTTCGCGTCTTCCATCGTCCGGGAGCATTTACCCACCTGCTAACCTTGCCTCCTTTTTTCCAATCCATGCCGACCAAACGCCTCCGTCCCGTATTAGCCATAGCAGCGGACCTCCCTCTGGGCCGGCTGCTGACGTCTTTCCGTAACAAAGACCGGCGTACGATTCCCTGGATTTTTTCCCTTTTCCATGCCCTGGAATCTCAGGAAGATTTTGACATCCACTGGATTACTCTCAGCAAAGCCGTTTCCGCCGCGGAAACTATCCGGATGCGCAACCAGACCATCCATATTCTTCCCCTGGGCAGCATGGGCAAAAATATCCTGACGGCCCATTTCCTGACCGTCCGTAGAATACGCAAGACCCTGAACGATATCCAACCGGACCTCCTGCACGTATGGGGCGTGGAGCAGGCTTACGCTCTGGCGGGGGTTGCTTTCCGGGGAAAAAAGCTCCTTTCCTACCAGGGGGCCCTCACCGCCTACTGCCAGCGCGCTCCGCAGGCCTTCCTCCTCCATATGCAGGCCCTTTGGGAACGCATGGCCGTCAAACATTATGATCTTATCACGTGCGAATCCCCCTGGGCATGCGACCGCGTTGCGGAAATTGCCCCCCAGGCCCGCCTGTCCTGCATGGAATACGGCGTGGAACCTTCCTTTTACCATCTTGACAGAAGCCCGTCTCCAGAACCTTCCTGCCTCTTTGCCGGAACCATTTACGAACTGAAGGGCATCTCCTATCTGGTGGAGGCCTTCACGCACCCGTCCCTCTCCCATGTCCAGCTGTTCGTGGCGGGCAACGGCGCCCTCAGGGAAAGACTGGAAGCCCGGTCCACCCCCAACATCCACTGGCTGGGCAGCATTTCCCGCGAAGAACTCCAGCAGCGCCTCTCCACGGCATGGTTCCTGGTGCATCCCACCCTGGGGGATTGCTGCCCCAACATCGTGAAGGAGGCAAGAGTCATGGGCCTTCCGGTAATCACCACGGAAGAAGGCGGACAGACTCAATATGTCCAGGACGGCGTATCCGGCTATATTGTCCCTGTCCGCAACAGCGCCGCCATCAGGGAGGCCGCACAGAAACTTTCCGTCAGCCTGGATAAGGCCATGTCCATGGGAATGGAGCGGCATCAGGAATGCCGCCGCCTGCTGGACGTAAAGCAGACAGTAACCGGGTGCCTGTCACGTTATCATACCATGCTGTATTCACGCTGATGAAATTATTCCTTATCCATCTGCTTTCAGAAATAGGCCGTCTGCTGCTCAGGCTCAAGGGGGTGCGCACCGGAACAGGCATCATTCTTTCCGGGCTTCCCCTCATTAAAAAATTCCCGGGAGCGTCCATCGCCATCGGCAACGGAGTCACCATCCACTCCCTGACCCGGATGAATCCGGTACTTTCCCATCACACCTGCCTGGCCGCCCTTTCCAATCAGGCAAGCATCATTCTGGAGGACGGCTGCGGCATCAGCGGGGCCACCCTGGTCTGCGTCAACGGCATCCGCATCGGACGCCACACGCTGATAGGAGCGGACGCGCTGATTCTGGACAACGACATGCACTATCCCCGGAGCGGCGCCAGGTGGGGATCAACCCTGGGGCAGCCCGAACAGGGACAACCCATTTCCATCGGGGAAGGATGCTTCATCGGAGCCAGGGCCACCATTTTGAAAGGAGTCACCATCGGCTCCGGCTCCGTAGTCGCCGCAGGAGCCGTCGTCACCCGGGATGTGCCTCCCGGCTGCCTGGCCATCGGAAATCCCGCAGTAAATAAACCGCTCCCCGAACGTCTCAAACATCCCCGGGAAACACAAAAAGCCATCTGCCCTTGAGCATTTCCCCTGCCTGCCTCAGGGGGCTCCAAAGGCAGACTCTTTCATGACACCGCAAAATCCTACAATTTTATTACCCTCATCCCGGGAACATTGGATTGACATATCCCGATTCCTCGCGGCATGCCTGATTGTATGCGTCCATGCGCCGGCCTTCTCTTTCGCCAGTCTGTTCCAGCTTCCGGTTTTCAACGGCCGCGTGGCATTTTTCCTGATTCTGGCCGGCTATTTCATGGGCCGGAATAATTCCTGGAACAAAGCGTTCAAACGGGGTTATACGCTTCTCATTCCCTTTCTGTTCTGGAATGTAGCCATCTCTTTCCTCCATCCGGGAATCATGAATATGGGATTGCCGGAATACTTATGCAACCTTGCAGGCTTCCGCTCCCTTTTCACTCCCGATTTTATTCCTCTTTCCATCAATGGATTGACGGGAGAACCCTTTTCCCCGCCCACATGGTTTTTGAGGGATATCATTCTCTGTTCCCTCATTTCCCCCATCCTGCTGAAATTGAGATATCCGGTTTTTGTCCTAATCCTGATCTGCTTCAGCACGGACTGGCTCCAATACCCCGTGCCGGCCAACAAGATTACCCTTGCTCCATCCACCGTCTCCCTGTTCAGTCTGGGCCTTTTCCTGTCTTCCATCAAACTGGCTGAAGTAAAACACGTTTACAAAAATTCCTTTACTCCCCTCGTCCTGCTCGCCGTAGGAACCGGGTTTCTGCTCAGCATCACCAACTATTTAAGCGTCTGCCAGAATAACCCGGAATGGAACATGCACAAAATACTGGCATCCTATGGAGTATGGAATATCTCCTGGCCGGCTGTCCATTTGAATTCCCTCTGCCCAGTCTTCGGGGCGCTTCTTCTCATGGCCCTTGGAATCTGGCTGGAAAAGAAAATTCCCGCTGACAGAAAGCTGTCCAACTATGCTCCCGCCTGTTTCCTGATATTTGTTCTTCATTATCCTTTGATCATGTTGATCCCCTCCCACATCTGGAAACAATCCTTTTTCGCCCCCTTTGTATTAATACCGGCCATCATTTTCCTGATCGTCGCATTCTATCTTTTCCTGAGAAAATTCTTCCCGGCCTGCCTGCCCTACGTCGCCAACGACCGCATCACCCATGTTCCCAAAAAAAATTAAGGCCTGTATCCTCTTTCTTCTTTTAACCGTTCCGGCCGCATTAGGCGCCGTCTGGTGCGCCAAACACGCCTACCGCTACCATTTGGCTGTCCATCCCCTTCCCTATTCCCCGGAACAGGGCGCCCTGCTGGAAAAACACCGGCAGGACAAACGCAATGCCCGGCTGAATCCCCATGCCCCCGTGTTGTTCCTGGGTTCCTCCACCATGGAATTCTGGCTGAAAGAAGGGAAACATTCCTGGGAAACCTGGTTTTCCCCTCTGGGATGCCTCAACCTGGGAACCAGGAGCGAGACCACGGGCAACCTGCTCTGGCGCCTCAATGACGGCCTGACAAGCCCGCTGGCGCCCAGAATCATCGTCCTGTATTCGGGAGTCAACAATCTGGGAGTACAAAAAAGCCTGGGATGGACGGCTTTTCAGGGAAACGTGGCCATCGTCAAAAAAATCAGGGAGATTTACAGCCCGGAAACGACCGCCATCATTGTCATTCCCCCGCTCATCGCACAAAAAGGGTCGCGCATGGAAACCTTCAGGAATTGTCTGCTGCAACACGACTTTGGAGAAAATGTCCATGTCCT